>CESP01024681.1_pt1 | contig 32106 bp, 34 predicted proteins | sample 531211 | NCBI WGS metagenome assembly CESP01 (sample SAMEA2622074, study PRJEB7988) | marine metagenome | biome: marine biome (ENVO:00000447); feature: surface water layer (ENVO:00002042); material: "saline water (ENVO:00002010), including plankton (ENVO:xxxxxxxx)" | depth 5 m | reverse complement strand
CTTTCGCAAATAGCGGATAGCAAATGTAAAATAAAAAATTAAACTCATGTGTCATCTTTATTAATTTTTTGTTTTAATTCACTCAACTTAACCAATGCCTCAATTGGTGTCATATTATCCATATCAATTGATTCTAACTCACCCTTTAAGTTCTTATAACCATCATCATTCAAATTAAAAAAACTTAGTTGTAAGTCAGAGTTTTCATCAACATCAAACTTATTTTTTTCACTGTGTGATTTTTCCAACTTTTTGAGAATTTTTTTTGAGATACTTATGATTTTCTCTGGCATTCCAGCCATTTTAGCTACATGAATTCCAAAGCTGTGAGCACTTCCGCCAGGGATAAGTTTTCTCAAAAAAATTACGTCCTTACTGGTCTCCTTCACTTGTACATTATAGTTTTTGATTCTTTTGAATTTATCCGCCATCATGTTTAATTCATGATAATGAGTAGCGAAAAGCGTCTTGGGTCTATTAATATTTTCATGCAAGAACTGTGTAATCCCCCAAGCAATTGAAATTCCATCGTATGTACTTGTCCCTCTACCTATTTCGTCCAATACTACCAAACTTTTATCACTAATATTATTTACTATAGATGCAGACTCCAACATTTCAACCATAAATGTTGATTCACCTTGGGAAATGTTATCACTTGCCCCAACTCTGGTAAAAATTCGATCAAAAAAACCCATTTCGAGTTCTGTTGCCGGAACATAAGAACCAATCTGTGCAAGAATTGCTATTAGTGCAACTTGACGTAGTATCGCTGATTTTCCAGACATATTAGGCCCTGTAATCATTAAAATTTGGTGATCTTCATCATTCAACTCGATATCATTTGAAATATAATGCTTTCCATCATCTAATGTATGCTCAATAACAGGGTGGCGTGAATTTTTTACGTAAAATTTATTTTTATCATTAATTATTGGTTTTGCATAGCTTAATTCATCAGCACAATGTGAGAATGATAATAAACAATCCAAGTATGCAATACATGATGCATTTTTCTGAATTATATCTATTTTAGTTTGAATTTTTCTAACAAGATTGTTAAACTCCATATATTCAATTTCAAGAATTTTTTCTTCAGCATTCAAAATTTGATTCTCATGAATTTTTAGCTCATCTGTAATATATCTTTCAGCGTTTACTAAGGTCTGCTTCCTAGTCCAATCAGTTGGAACTTTATCTTTGTGTGAATTTGTTACTTCTAAATAAAAACCAAAAACATTATTAAAACTTATTTTAAGAGATGAAATTCCAGTTTTTTTTATTTCTCTTTCTAAAATTTCGTTCAGTGTTTTTTTACTGTTATTTAAAGTATCTCTTGTATAATCTAATTCTTTATTTATTCCTTTATTTATAACACCTCCCTTGTTTATTGATGCAGGTGCATCAGGGTTTAAATAATCATCCAAAATTTTAGTAATGGTATTGCATAATATCAACTTATTTTTGATTGCTACAGTATTTTTATTTTTTGATTTTTTGAGAAAAATCTTGATTTTATCAATGCTCTTTAAAGAATTTGATAAAGAAATTAAATCTCGCGGGTTGGTTTTAAAATTTATAAGTTTAGAAACAATTCTTTCAATGTCTGATATAGAATTAAATTGGCTTAAAAACTCATCGTTATTAATATAATTTTCCTTTAATTCATCAACAATACTGTATCTTTTATTTATTTCAATTATATCAATCGAAGGAAAACACAGCCATCTTCTCAAAAGTCTAGATCCCATAGCTGTTTTGGTTCTATCAATTATTTCGATTAAGCTTTTACCACCTTCATTCTTACTGTGTAATATTTCTAAGTTTGAAATTGTAAATCTATCCATCATCAAAGATGAAGTGATATTAATTTCGATTAACTTATTGACGTGAGATAGTTTTTTTTGATGTGACTCTTTCAAATAAAACAAAATCATTGATGCTGAGATTAAACCGATATTATTCTTATCAATTCCAAATCCTTTTACCGACTTTACATTAAAATGATCATAAATATTTTTTAAAGCAGTGTTAAAATTTAGCATCCAGTCATCAACATAAAAGAAAAAAGATTTATCAATATTTGTATCACTTAAGAATTTTAAATCTTTTCTGGAAATGAGTATTTCTTTTGGTTCAAAGTTTTTCATTAAGTTTAAAATATAATTCAATGAACCTCTGCTCAAAAAGAAATCACCAGTTGAGACATCTAATAATGATAATCCAAATTGATCATCTAAAACATTAATAGCTGCAAGAAAATTATTTTTCTTTGATGTTAAAATTTCGTCATTTAGTGAAACACCGGGTGTTATGAGATCTGTAACTCCTCGTTTTACAATTTTTTTGGTCAATTTTGGGTTTTCCAATTGCTCACATATAGCAACCCTATGACCAGCCTTAACTAATTTATGAAGGTAAGTGTCTAGCGAATGGTGTGGAAAGCCGGCAAGTTTTGTTTCTTTATTTACACCAGAACCTCTTTTTGTCAGTACAATTCCTAGCACGTTAGAGGTAATTACTGCATCTTCATGAAATGTTTCGTAAAAATCCCCAACACGAAAAAGCAAAATTGATTTAGGATATTTTGATTTAATATCATTGTATTGCTTCATTAAGGGGGTTTCTTTTTTCATATTTTACAGTAATTAAAATAATTATTTATAAGTTTATTTTATTGATTTTGTGATGAAAAAATTAAAAAACTCTGAATTAAACAGAATTGATGTTAAATCATTTAAATCTATTAAAAAAACTCCATTAATTGTTGTTTTGGATAATATTAGAAGTCTTAATAATGTTGGGTCAATTTTTAGAACATGTGATGCCTTTCTTGTCTTAAAAATATACTTGTGTGGGATCACAGCTAAACCTCCAAATAGAAAAATTAATAAAACAGCCCTAGGTTCAACTGATAGTGTTGAATGGGAGTATTTCAAATCAACAATAAAATTAATAGAAAAATTAAAATCTGAAGGTGTAAAAATTTGGTCTATTGAGCAAGTTGAAAGAGCTCAAAAGCTAAATTATATTGAAAAAATAGATAGCAAACTAAAACATGCTATTGTTTTTGGTAATGAAATTAAAGGTGTAGATCAAAAAATAATTGATATTTCAGAAAATACTATTGAGATTGATCAGTACGGAACGAAACATTCACTAAATGTTTCTGTTGCTGCAGGTATTGTGATCTGGAAATTTTATAACTCATTAAGTTAAAAATCCAATTTTTCAATCATTTTATTTTTTTGGATTGAATCTAAAAAGACTGAAATTAATTGTCCTGACTGTGGATCTTCTAATTTATTATTGATTTCAAGTAAAGGAATTAAAACAAAATCTCTATGGCTATATCGAGGATGCGGAATTACCAATTTTTTATTATTAACTATGGTATTTCCAAAAAGAATAATATCAATATCAATTATTCTTGATTCATATTCATTGGCAAGTCTTTTAGTTCTACCCATTTCTTTTTCAATACTTAAAATACCTGATAAAACATCTTTAACTGCAAGAAAACTTGATACTTCAATACAACAGTTGAAAAAAAAATCTCCATAAAAACCAATAGCAGGATTTTTATATATGCTTGAAATTTTCTCAACGTTTCCGATATTTTTATTAATTCTGGAAATACAATTTATGAGATTAAATTTTCTGTTTCCAATATTTGTTCCAAGTGAAAAATAAATTGTTGATTTTTTCAAAATATAGAACTTAAAGATTAATTTTATTCGAGCAAAAATAATGGATTACAGCGATAATAAGAAAGTTGAATTAGCCAAAAAGATATATTTATACCTTGGAGCAATTTTTATTACATCTTTAGTCGTTTCAAATTTAATTTTTCAAAAATTTTTCTTTTGGCATCCATTTGAATTAGAAATCTTTGGATTCAAATTATTCGAGCTTTCGGTTGGTATTTTACCTTACCCAATAACCTTCCTAGTAACAGATCTTATTTCTGAAATTTATGGAAAGAAAAAAGCTAATGAAGTTGTAATTGCTGGAATTTTTGCATCCTTTTTTTCGTTATCGATAATTTTTATAGCAAATGAAGTACCAGCAATAGTAGATTCACCTGTGAACAATGAAACCTTTACACAAGTGTTTTATTTATCAGGTGTTGCTGTATTGTCGTCTATGTTAGCTTACTTGTTTGCACAATTTATTGATATAAGAATATACCATTTTTGGAAGAAGAAAACCAAAGGGAAATTATTATGGTTGAGGAATAACTTTTCAACTTTCACATCACAATTTATTGATTCATTTACAGTGATTTTTTTACTTTGTTCATTCGAAGCTCTTCCGTGGGACTCTTTTTTAGGTCTTCTTGTTTCAGCATTCATATTCAAGGTTCTTGTTGCCCTTATTGATACTCCATTATTATATTTAGGGGTTTACCTTTTTAGAAAAAAGTTCGAATTAAAAATCAACGAAGAGATTACGATTTAATCAAACTCTAAACTTACTTTGACTCCTTCATTAGAGCGAATGTTAAATACAGTATCATCATCAAAAATTAAGTATTGTCCTTTTATTCCAATGATTTTCCCAGTATAATTTTTTGACTTTATAATATTCAAACTTTTTGGATTTTCAGGTGATTTAGTTAATGGGTATTTTATTTCAGTTTCAATACTGTTTTTTGAAATATATTGTAAAACCTCATTTGGAAGATAACTTAAACATTCTAATTTTTCTTTCACAAGGTCAACGTCAGTAGTACTGGTTTTCAGCATTTCTCTCCAATTTGTTTTGTCATTATATTTTTCTTTTAACTTGATTTCACTGATACCAGCTAAATACCTGTTTGGTACCTCAATAATTTCAACAGCTTTTACAGCACCTTGGTCAATCCACCTCGTTGGCACTTGAGATTTTCTTGTGACACCTATTTTAATCCCACTTGTATATGCTAAATATAAAATATGTGGTTGAAGTTGAACCTGTTTTTCATATTCTAAATCCCGGTCTTCAATACCTAAATGTGCCTTGCTCATTTCAGGCTTAATTATCCACTCAGCGGTGCTTGGCAGATCAAAAAAACATTTCTTACAGTGACCCTGTCTAAAAATTTTCTCACTTGAGCCACAGTTTAAACAACTGTAACCGTTAAAATTTATAGTAATGTTTTTATCAAAAAGAGAATTAAAAAAAATAAAGTCGTTTTCCATAACCAAATAATACTTTATCTCCGAGCTATACTCGTTAATCATTTTTTTTAAAACACCATTGAACATTTTTATATTAATTTTATAATAAGTATAAATATAATGCCATTTTCATTTATAAATACTGTTGCGTCATGGATGTTAAAAAAAAGAATTCATCAAATAGAACTATTTGAAAAGTATCCATTAGACGTTCAAAATGAGGAGTTAAAAAAACTTATTCAAATTTCAAAAAATACAGAATTTGGTAAGCAATATGAGTTTTCATCAATTGATAGTTATGAAACCTTTAATGAGAGAATTCCAAGTTTCACTTATGAAGAATTTTTTCCAATCATTAATAAAACTATAAATGGTAATCAAAATATTTTTTGGCCAGAAAAAATAAAGTGGTTTGCTCAATCTAGTGGGACAACTAATTCAAAAAGTAAGTTTATACCAGTAAGTAATTCATCTTTAGATAATTGTCATTTTAAAGGGGGAAAGGATATGCTATGTCTATATTTAAACAATAATGAAAATTCAAATATGTTCCTGGGAAAATCTTTGAGACTTGGGGGAAGTAGAAAGATATATGAGAATAATGATCATTATTTTGGGGATTTATCTGCAATTCTTATTGATAATTTACCAGTTTGGGCTGAGTTAATTAGTACTCCAAATAATGAAATTTCATTAATGGACAAGTGGGATGAAAAAATTGCGGCAATCATCAAGGGAACATTACAAGAGGATGTTAGAAGTCTTGCTGGTGTTCCATCTTGGATGTTAACATTGTTGAACAAACTATTAGAGACAACTGGAAAAAAATACATCGATGAAATATGGAAAAATTTGGAGGTTTATTTTCACGGAGGAGTTAGTTTTAAGCCCTATAGAAGCGAATTCAATGATATAATTTCAAACAAAAACTTTAAATATTATGAGGTCTACAACGCTAGCGAAGGGTTTTTTGCAATCCAAGATCAAAATGAAAGTGATGAGTTACTGCTAATGTTAGACTATGGGATATTTTATGAATTTATAGAAATTGACAATACAAATCAATCAGAAAAAATTATTGATCTATCAGATGTCAAAGTTGGAGTAAACTATGCATTACTGATTACTACTAATTCAGGTTTGTGGAGATATAAGATTGGTGATACAATAGTGTTTACAAATTTAAAACCGTTTAGAATCAAAGTTTCAGGAAGAACTAAACATTTTATAAATACTTTTGGGGAAGAGGTAATAATCGAAAACGTAGAAAAATCTTTAGAAATTGCTTTAAAGAAATATAATTGTACAATCAAAGACTTTACTGTTGCACCATTTTACATGAAAAATGGTAAAAAAGGTAAACACGAGTGGATAATTGAATTTGTAAAAGAGCCAAATAGTCTTGATGAATTTATGAAAGAAATTGATTTTCAAATACAAAATAACAATTCTGATTATAAGGCTAAAAGGTTCAAAAATATTACACTAGACAGACCAAGACTCATCAAAGCAAGAAAAAACTTATTTTACGATTGGTTAAAAAAGAAAAAGAAATTAGGTGGTCAAAATAAAGTGCCGCGCCTGCTAAATGAGAGAAGCTTTATCGAGGAGTTAATTGAAATGAACTAACTAGCTTTTTTGATATATGAAAACTGCGAATCTGAAAGCTTAGATTTGACATAATTTTTATCAATTATTATTATTTTTATTCCTGAACCAGGTGATTCAAACATGTAATCTACCAATATGGCTTCACATATTGATCTTAAACCCCTTGCTCCCAACTTATATTCAAGGGCTTTATTTACAATAAAATCAAGAGCATCAGACTTAAAAATAATATCGATACCATCAAATTTAAATAATCTTTTGTACTGTTTAGTTAAAGCGTTTTTTGGTTCAATCAAAATCCTTTTAAGGGTTTCAAAATTTAAATCTTTTAAATAGGAAATTACGGGAAGTCTCCCTAAAATTTCAGGAATCAATCCGAATTCTTTAAGATCATTAGGTTTTATAAATTCTATTATTTGGTCTGATGTAACAGATGACTTTAACTTTGAATTTTTAAAACCTACTGCGTTCATATTCATTCTCTTAGAGATTATTTTTTCTATACCAGCAAATGCACCACCAGCAATAAATAAAATATTTTCTGTATTAAGTTTTATAAAATTTTGATCAGGGTGTTTTCTGCCTCCCTTGGGTGGAACATTAACAACTGCTCCCTCCATGAGTTTTAATAGAGCTTGCTGGACACCTTCACCTGAAACATCACGAGTTATTGATGGGTTATCATTTTTTCTTGAAATCTTGTCAATTTCATCAATAAAAATTATTCCCTTTTCTGCTTTTTCTATCTTATAATCGGAGGCTTGAAGTAATCTTGTCAAAATATTTTCCACATCCTCCCCCACATAACCAGCTTCTGTTAAAACAGTTGCATCAACAATTGCTATTGGAACATCCAAGAGTTTGGCTATAGTTTTTGCAATTAGTGTTTTTCCTGTTCCTGTTGGACCAACTAAGATTACATTACTCTTTTCAATTTCAATATCCTGGGATTCGTTAGAAATTCTCTTGTAATGATTGTAGACACTAACAGAAATAATTTTTTTTGCATATTCTTGACCAACAACATATTCATCAAGGAATGATTTTATTTTTTTTGGATTTAAGTCCTGTATATTAGATGAGGTTGTTATTTGATCATTCTCTTTCTGATGATTTAAAATTGAAAATGCTTGTTCAATACACTGATCACAAATGTGAGCATCCTGACCCGCCACTAAAACTTTAGTCTGAAGTTTACTAAGACCGCAAAAGGAGCATGACAAGTTTTCTTCAGACATTATTTAGTTTTTTTTAGAACCTCGTCAATCATTCCATATTTTTTTGCTTCAGGTGCTTTCATCCAGTAATCACGATCAGAATCAGAATAAACTTTATCATATTTTTGTCCTGTATGATCAGCAATAATCTCATAAAGCTCCTTCTTCAATTTGATAATTTCCCTGGCTGTAATTTCAATATCTGATGCTTGACCTTGTGCACCACCAAGTGGTTGATGAATCATAACCCTAGAATGAGTTAGACCCGATCTTTTCCCCTTTTCACCAGCACATAGTAACACAGCAGCCATAGATGCAGCTATTCCAGTACAAATAGTTGCTACATTGGGGTTGATGAATTGCATAGTGTCATAAATTCCTAGACCAGCGTAAACAGATCCACCTGGTGAATTAATATAAATTTGGATGTCTTTGTCTTTATCAGTACTTTCTAAGAAAAGCAATTGTGCTTGAATTATATTTGCAACTGAATCATTAATTGCAGTACCCAAAAAGATGATTCTGTCCATCATTAATCTAGAAAAAACATCCATTTGTGCAACATTAAGTTGCCTCTCTTCGATTATGTACGGTGTCATACTGCCAACTATTTTATCAAAATACATGGAATTAATTCCATGATGTTTTGTTGCATATTTTTTGAATTCGTCCGAATAGTTCATTCTATAAATTTAAACATTTTTATCGTAGGCAGTTTCAATAAACTTTTTGTAATCTACCTTAGATTCTTTTTTAGTCATTTTATTTTTAAAAACATTGAGAATTTTTTCATTAAGTAACATTGAATAAATTCTTTTAAGTTCATCCTGATTGGAAGTAACTCGCTGAACAATTGAATTTAATTCTTCATCATCAACTTTATTTTGCCCATACATAGCCATTTGTTTCTTTACCATTTCTTTAGCATAATCCTTTACAGCGTCTGAGCTAATATCAATATTGTTTTCTTCTATTAGTTTGGATTCAATTAACTGATATTTGATACCCTTTGTGGATTGGGAAAACTCTTTTTCAATATCATTTTCGTTCACTTTTTCTTTTTGATTTGCAATGATTAGTTTTTTTACAAAGTGTTCAGGTAATTCAATTTTAGTATTTGAAATTAATATCTCTACGCAATCATTAAAAAACTTTTGATCTGACTGGTTTATAAATTGTTTTTCTATATCAAGTTTGACTTTATTTTTAAATTCTTTTTGAGACTTAATATCTTCATCTGCATATACCCTTTTATACAATTCTTCAGCTAATTCAGCTTTTTCTTTTTTTGAAATTTCAGTTATATAGAAGGTTAAATCTCCATTCAAAAATTCATTTTCTTCGTTCTTGAATAATGAGGATAAATACTGTTCATCATTAAAAGATTTTTTATTTATTTTAACTGATGACCCAACTTTGGCTTTAGATAAATGCTTTGAAAAGAATCCCTTTTTGAATTTTTGCGAATCTAGGCTGAGACTTTTCTCATTTTCTGATTCTACATGTATTACTTTTCCCAAAATTGTGGATTCTTTTTCAGGAAATTCCAATGTGATCAATTTTCCATATTGGTTTTGTATGGATTTAACTTGTGAACTTATCATCTCATTGTCAGCTTCAATAGTGTAATAAATTGGTGGCTTTTTTGGTTTGTAGTTTATTTTAAACTGTGGTTTGTGAGCTATCTCAAATTTTAAATTTATTTCATCTTTTGTCCAATCAACTTCATGTTCTTCAAAGGGTAGTGGAGAGCCTAAAATTGAAATATTATTTTCAGAAATGTATTTTGAAATTTCATTTTGGATAATCTTGTTAATTTCATCTACCTTAACGGCCATACCGTATTGTTTTTTTATCAATCCAACAGGAACATTTCCTTTTCTAAAACCTGGGATATTTGCTTTTTTTCTATAATTCTTTAAGGTTGAATCAACTTTTTCTACATAATCTTTTTTTTCAATTATGAGATCTAATATATAAGTACTTTTTTTAGATTTTTTTTCGATTATTTTCATAAAAAGGAGGTTAAAAATAGACTATTTAGTATTTACTTCAAAATTCAAGTTCTCAAATAATTTAAGGTTTCAATCAAAAACTTTTTTTGATTTTCGTAATGTATCCAATGGGATGAATTTTCAATAGTTACAAGGCTTAGCTTTGGGAATGATTTTTTTGCCTTTAATAAGCCCTGATTATCTATATAATTTGAATATTCTCCCTTAATAAATAAAATGTCTTCATTGAAAACTCTTTCACTTTTAATTCCTGAAGTTATTTTTAATATGTTAGACTTAATTGATTTTAAATTAAATTTAATTTTAAAATTTCCATTGCTGTCTCGATTTATATTTTTTGATAGAAAAGAAACAAAAGTCTGGTCAGAAAAAAATCGTGAAAAATATTCATCAATTTGTTTTCTAGATTTTAAATTATTTAAATCCATTTTTGAAAAAGAATTAAATATTTTTTCATAGTTATTATCGTAAGCTTTCGGTAAAATATCAACTATAATAACTTTATTGGCGTAATGAGGATGATTCAAAATAAAATTCATTATTGTTTTACCTCCCATCGAGTGACCAATTAATGATACTTTTTGAATTTTTTTTTCATCTAAGAACTTTTTTAAATCCTCAGACATAGTTTCATAATCAAACTGGTCTGTATGAAAACTTTTTCCATGATTTCTTTGATCAATAAGAATGATTTCAAATCCATGAGAAGCTAAGTTTTTTGCCACTGTAACCCAGTTATCCAATGAGCCTAAGAGACCATGGAGTATGATTATTTTATTATTGGAAGAACCAAAAACTTTGTGATTTAAAATCATCTGTTTAGCTTATCAATGTAAATATTAACTACATTCTGTATGCCTAGGTATAATGATTCACAAATTAATGCATGTCCAATTGAAACTTCATCCAAATAGGGCATTTCAGAAGCAAAATATTCAATATTATTTAAATTTAAATCGTGACCAGCATTAATACCCATATCAAGTTTGTTTGCTAGGTTAGAGCATTTAACATATTGCTCAATAAATGACTTATTGCCGTTAAAAAAGTTTATGGCATATGGCTCAGTATATAGCTCAATTCTCTTGCAGCCAGTATCTGATGCATACTTAACCATCTCTGTATCAGGATCCACAAATATTGATGTTCTTACGCCGATATCATCAAGTTGTTTGATGATTTTTGTAAGATAATCCAAATTAGATTTTGTATCCCATCCAGAATTTGAGGTTATTGATTCAGGTCCATCGGGAACTAGTGTAACTTGATCTGGTCTAACTTCCTTTACTAATTTTAAAAATTTAGTTGTTGGATTACCCTCAATATTAAATTCATTTTTAACTACAGATTTTAAATTTCTAACATCATCATATTTGATGTGCCTCTCATCGGGTCTTGGATGCACAGTAATTCCTTGAGCACCATAAGACTGAATGTCTTCAGCCATTTTGATTAGATTGGGATTATTTCCACCTCTTGCATTTCTTAATGTTGCAATTTTATTAATATTAACACTTAGATTTATCATTTTTCCAAACCAAAAATACAAAGATAACCCTCATGGATCTACATTTTTTAGTTAATTTGCAATAATAATATTTTATGAAAATAGCTATATTTTCAATCGAAGCAGGTGATGATGTAAGAGGAGTAATTGATAAAATTTTTGATCTTTCAATAAATAAAAATGTATCTTATCAAATTTACTCTGAACTTTACGAATCACTTAATCTTAATGATCACAGTTTATTTAATAATCATAGTGACTTAGACCCCAAGGTTGATTTAATGATTAGTATTGGTGGTGATGGAACATTCTTGAGAACTCTTGATATAATTAGAGATAAAAGTATTCCTGTTTTAGGTATTAACACTGGAAGACTTGGTTTTCTATCAAATATGAATGATCAAAATATAAGTAAGTTTTATAATGACATTCTAAATTCAAATTATGAAATTGAAGAAAGATCAACCATTCAAGTAGAAGTTTTAAATTCAAAAGTTCTTGAAAAAGTTTTTTGTGTTGGTTTGAATGAAATAAGTATTGTTAGAAAAAACACAACATCATTAATTAACATTAAGACAAAACTTGATGGTGAATTTTTAAATTCTTACTGGTCTGATGGTTTAATAGTATCAACACCAACTGGTTCAACAGGATACTCATTAAGTTGTGGTGGTCCAATAGTTTCACCAAATAGTAACTCGCTTATTCTAACTCCGATTTCACCTCACAACTTGAATGCTAGACCTATTGTGATTTCAGATAAAACAAAAATTGAAATTAATGTTTCAGGTAGAGAGAATTTTCATTTACTATCAATTGACACAAAAATAATAAGCTTAAAACAGGGTATGTCCATCATTATTAAAAAATCTCCAATTAAATTTAAGCTTGTAAACATGGATGGCAACTCTTACTATGAGACCTTGAGAGAAAAATTATTTTGGGGAAAAGATAAAAGAAACTGATTTTGAAAATAATTGCGAAATATCTTGTCCTGTTCATATTTTTAATCTCATTCCAATTAAATTCTCAAAGAAATGAAATAGGACTATTGGTTGGTGGATCGAATTATATTGGTGATGTCGGCCCAACTACATATATTGACCCCATCTCATATGGTACTTACAGCTATGGTATTTTATACAGAAATAATTTTTCAGATAGATTTTCAGTTAGAACACAAATTTCAAGCTCTGATATAAAGTCCAGTGATTTGATGGATAATTCTCCAGAATACAGAAAATTGAGAGGAAAATCTTTTGAAAATACTATTCAAGAAATTTCCCTTGCCATTGACTTTAACTTTACAGAATTTGATGTTCAAGATGATAAATTTCAATTTTCCCCGTATGTAAGCACAGGATTAAGTTATTTTAGATATGATGGAATTCATTATCCCTTAGGTCAAACCACTTCTCAATCATATGGGAAAAGTTCTGATTATGCAATACCTATTACTATTGGAATTAAATCTAAACTACTCAAAACCTTAGTTTTAGGTCTTGAAGTTACTGCACGGCATACTTTCACGGAAAATCTAGATGGTAGTTACCCTACTTTTGAAAACACTGAAATTTATTCAGAAAAAAGATTTGGGAGTGGATTGAGTCAAGATTGGATTGTTTTTTCTGGTTTAACTTTAACATACGTTTTTGGGAATTATGAATGTAAATGTCAATAATCAATACATAAAAAGCGTTGATCTAGAAAATCTGCCCAAGCATGTTGCTGTTATAATGGACGGGAATGGAAGATGGGCTAAAACATTTGGGAAAAAAAGAATTTTTGGCCATACCAATGGTATTGATTCTGTCAGAGAAACAATCGAATCCTGCGTTGAGTTGGGGATAAAAAATTTAACACTTTATGTTTTTTCAGTTGATAATTGGAAAAGACCCAAAAGTGAAGTAAATGCACTAATGAAATTGCTTGTAAGATCAGTTAAAAATGAAATTGAGGATATCAATAAAAATAATATTCGTATGAGAATTATTGGTTCTATTGATCAACTATCAAAAAGTGTAAAAAATGAATTAGTTAATGCATCTAATCTAACATTCAGAAATGATGGTTTAAACCTAAATTTAGCAATTAGCTACGGTTCAAAGACTGAAATAATTAATGCAATTAAACAGATTATTGAAAAAGTTAAAAAAAATATAATTTCTATTGAAAATATTGATGAAAAGCTAATAAATGAGCATCTTTACACAAAAATTTCTAAAGATGTTGATCTTCTAATAAGAACAGGTGGAGAATTTAGGCTTAGTAATTTTTTATTATGGCAAAATTCATACGCAGAATTGTTATTTTATGACATGCTGTGGCCTGATTTTAGAAAAAAAGATTTTTATGAATCGATTTTAACATTTCAAAAAAGAATTAGAAGATTTGGAAAAACTAACTGATTTAAAATACCTTTTCTTGATTGTACTTATGACAGGTCATTTTGTATTAGGTCAAGATAACGCATATGTAAAGGGAAAAGAGTATGTTATAAATGATATAAAGGTAAAGGGAATAAAAAGTTTTAATGAACAAACTGTTATAACCTACACAGGTCTGTTTGTAGGTAAAAAAGTGCAAATTCCTGGTGAAGACATCAGTAAAATCATAAATAAACTTTGGAAACTGGAACTTTTCAGTGATATTAATTTTTACATTACAAAGATTATTGAAGATAAAGTCGATCTCGAAATTTCAATTGTTGAACTTCCATCGCTATCAGAATATAAAATAACAGGCCTAAAAAAAACCAAAGCTGAAACAATCGAGGAAGAAATTGAAATTAAAAGAGGGCAAAAAATAACAGAAAATTTTATCGAAACAACAAAAAATTATATTGTAAATAAATACCAGAAAAATGGATTTTTGAATACTAAGGTGAATATCAATACCAAAAAAGACTCAGTCGGTTTAAACAATGAAAAAATGATTATTAATGTAGATCTCGGTGACAGGGTTAAAGTCAATGAAATTGAATTTTCTGGAAATGAAATCTTTAAATCAAAACAGTTAAAGAAAAAAATGAAAAAGACAAAAACAAAACTGCCTGGAAGGTTTTGGAAAAAGTCTAAATTTATTGAGGATGATTATCAAACAGATCTTACGTCTATTATTGATTTTTATAAAGAAAAAGGATATAGAGATGCAAGAATTATTTCCGATACTGTAATAACCAATGACAATTTAATAAAATTGAATATTGATATCAATGAGGGTAAAAAATATTATTTTGGTGATATTAAGTTCTTAGGCAATACAGTATATAGTGATGATCAATTGAGTAAATTGTTGGGTTTATTCAAGGGTGACACTTACAATGGTGTGCTACTTAAAAAAAGAATTGCTGACTCATCAAAACCAGATGGGGAGGACTTAACTAATTTATATCAAAATAACGGCTACCTTTTTTCGAGTATAAACCCTGTAGAAATAGCAGCAATTAATGATACCATCGACTTTGAAATAAGAATTGTTGAGGGTAATCCTGCATACTTCAATAAAATAACAGTAGTTGGTAACACAAGGACTAACGACCATGTAATTTTCAGAGAGTTGAGAACTAAGCCAGGTGATTTATATAGTAAAGATAAAGTTGTTAGAACAGTGCGTGAGTTAGGTCAAACTGGGTTTTTTGATCCTGAACAAATTACGCCAGATTTTAAAAATGTTGATCCAAATGGTGGAACTGTTGATATTGAATATGGGTTGGTTGAGAAAGGTGCAAGTCAAGTTGAGCTTCAAGGAGGATATGGTGGTAATTCCTTCATAGGTTCGATTGGAGTTTCCTTTAACAACTTTTCGCTTAAGGGATTAAAAGATAGAAAAGCATGGAAACCTGTTCCAATGGGTGATGGTCAGTCTTTATCACTCCGTCTACAAGCAAACAGATTTTACAGGGTCTATAGTTTTTCCCTTGCAGACCCTTGGTTTGGTGGTGAACAACCAGTTCAATTTTCCACTTCTTTTTCCCACACAAAACAGTTCAGGTATAATTTTTTCACCGGAAACGTTAATAAGGAACAATTTGTTTCGATTACTGGAGCAAGTATTGGTTTAGCAAAACGACTCAGGGTACCCGATGACTATTTTACTTTATCTCAGTCCTTATCTTATCAGTATTATAATCTACAGAATTATTTTACTGGACTATTTACATTTGGACAGGGAAAGTCAAATAATGTTTCGTATACAGTTGCTTTATCACGAAATAATACCTTTACAAATCCAATATTTCCTCTAGGTGGTTCGGAATTTGTTCTCAGTGCTAGGTTTTCACTTCCATATTCACTTTGGAATGGAGTTGATTATGGAAGCTTAGGCGAACTTCCTGAGTTTCAAGATTCTAATGGAGTCCCAGATCAATCAAAAATTGATCAAGAGAAATATAAATGGCTTGAATTTTATAAAATCAAATTTAAAGGATCGTGGTATACGAGACTATTTGATAAGTTAGTATTAAGAACTCATGCAGAATTTGGTTTCTTAGGGGCTTATAACAATGACAGAGGAGTAATACCGTTCGACAGATTTTTCTTGGGTGGTGATGGAATGTCTCAATATGCGATGGATGGAAGGGAAATGATTTCTATGAGAGGTTACCCTAATCAATCATTATCAAGTCAAAATGGATCAACAATTTATAACAAGTTTTCACTCGAACTTAGATATCCAATTACTTTAAAACCAGCTGCATCCATTTTTGGCCTCACTTTCCTCGAGTCTGGTCAAGGTTTTGATAAATTTCGTGATTATAATCCATTTAATTCAAAAAGATCAATGGGTGTTGGTTTAAGAATTTTCATGCCTGCTTTTGGTTTATTAGGAATCGACTTTGGATATGGTTTAGATAGTGTTAATGACAATGATCTAAATCCTAACGGATGGGAAACACACTTTGTGATTGGACAAAACTTTTAGATTCATGACTCTAATTAAGCTTTTTAATTTTATACTTTTTTTAACTTTTTTTCACAATATACTTAATGGACAAAAAGAGCTTAGAGTGGGATATATTAATATGGAATATATATTAAGCAATATTGAGGACTTTGAGGTTGCAAATAAAGAATTTGAATATAAAATCGATCAGTGGAAAAAGGAAATTTCTAAAAAAGAGACTCAAATTAAGATAAAAAGAGAAGAATTAGAATTTGAAAAAGATTTGATACCTAATCAAATTTACTTGAAACGTAGTAAAGAATTAGATTATGATTTTAAGGAGCTTGAAAGCTACAGAAATAAAAGGTTTGGACCTGAGGGAGATTGGCTAGTTCAAGAGAAAATATTAATTCAACCCATTCAAGATGAGGTTCTTGCAATAGTTCAACAAATAGCAGAAAAAAATAAATTTGATTTTATTTTTGATAAATCTAGTGCAGTGATTATGCTATATTCAGAAAAAAAATACGATATTAGCGAGCTCGTTTTGAGGAGTATCTTGAGACAGGAGAAAATTGAAAACCTTGAAATTGCTTTTGACGATGAAAGGAGGAAAGAACTTGAAAAGAAAAGAAATTTAGTTGTAGAAAAAAATAAAAAAAGGAGAGATTCAATTTCAAGACTTAGAGAACTTAGAAAAATAGAGATAAAAAGAAAAAGAGATAGTTTATTAAACATTAAAAGAAAAATTAAAACTTAAAAAGATGAATTATATAAAATTATTAGTGTCAGTTGTATTCATTGCATTTAGCACAATTTCATACACTCAAAGTAAAGTTGCCCATATTGATAGTCAATCATTGATCAGTCAAATGCCTGAAGTTAAAGAAGCACAAGCTCAACTAGAAAAACTTCAAAAGACCTATCAAACTGAAATTGAGGCATCAATGAAGGAATATCAAACCAAATCACAAACTTATTCCGCAGATGCCCAAAATCAAACAGAAGTCACTAACCAAGCAAGAGCAAAAGAATTGCAGGGTATGGAACAAAATATTCAGCAATATCAGCAAACCGCAGCTCAGGATATTCAGCAAAAGCAAGCTGATTTATTAAGGCCCCTCATTGAAAAAGCAAAAGAAGCTATTCAAAAAGTAGCCAGAGAACAAGGATTCGACTATGTCATCGATGCCACACCAGGTGGTGCAGTAATTCTTTCAGATGGTAAAGATTTGATGGCAGATGTCAAAAAAGAACTTGGTTTTTAGATTTATATACTATTTATCTTAATTTTTAAAAACTATCTATAATTTTATGGATAGTTTTTTTATGAGTATTGCTCCAATCGGTTTTTTTGATTCAGGAATAGGTGGCGTTAGTGTATGGAAAGAGGTTACACAATTACTTCCTAAAGAAAATACAATTTATTACGCTGACTCAAAAAATTCGCCATATGGTTCAAAATCAATTTCTGAAATTCAAAATATTAGTTTAAAAAATTCCAATTGGCTTATTGATAAAGGTTGTAAATTAATTGTAGTAGCTTGTAATACAGCAACGACCAATGCAATAAGCTTACTGAGAAAAAAATTTCAAATACCTTTCGTCGGTATTGAACCAGGAATCAAACCTGCTGTAAAAAAATCAAAAAAAGGAAAAATTGGTGTATTAGCAACAAAAGGTACTTTATCTAGCGAACTTTTTGAAAAAACAACTAAAAGTATTAATACAAACAACTTTGATATTATTGAGAGTCATGGGGATGGAATAGTTGAAATTATTGAGTCAGGTGATTTTGAAAATGATAAACTTGAATCAATATTGATTGAATATTTAAAACCAATGATTGATTATGGCATTGATCAGTTGGTTTTAGGATGTACTCACTATTTTATAATCCAAGACTTGATTAAAAAAATTATTGGAAATAATATAATCATAAATAACTATAATGTTGCAGTTGCATCTCAAGTAGAACGAATTTTAATTACAGAGAAAATAGTTAATTCTGAAAAAAATGAAATTTATAATGATTTTTACAGCAATGGAAATAACTTTGCTTTAGAAAAACTTTTAGGGAAAAAAAATTCTATAATTAAGATTTAGTTGTGGCTTATAATTTAGAAATTTTAAAAAGTGAAAATAAAGATCAACTAGTTATATCCTCAAATCAAATGATCTTTTCAAAAAGGATTAAACTTGATGAGAATTCAGAACTAGATAACTATCCTGTTATTAAGCAACTGTTTTTTTTACCATTTGTAAAGTCAGTCATATTAGACAAACATCTAATTATTATTGAAAAACTTGATTTTCTTGAATGGAGTGATGTTCAAGAAGAAGTTTTGGAGGAGATTACGAAAAACCTGAATAATGGTATGTCAATATACACCAATAGCAATTTAGCCATAAGTATTTATGCCGAAAGAACTCCAAATCCAAGGGTTATGAAATTTGTATCAAATAAAAGGCTAGTAAATAATCCCCACGAATTCAAAGCAAAAGTAAATGCTTCCAATTGTCCAATAGCAAGCGCTCTATTCATGCACGAATTTATTTCAGAAATCTATATCGATTTTAATTTTATTTCTGTATCATTAAAGTTGGGGTTTGATTGGGAAAATCATATAATGGATATTAGAGAGTTCATATTGTCTTACTTAAAAGATGGCAACACAATAATAAATCAAGGATATGATGTTAAAAAGAAGTTTGATTCAATTTCATTGAATGAATTAGATGAAACATCAAAAGAAATTGCAAAACTAATTGATGAGCAAATTAAACCAGCTGTAGCTCAAGATGGTGGTAATATTATTTTTCAATCATTCGATAAAAAAAGTGGAGAGGTTAAGGTTCTTTTACAAGGCGCATGTAGCGGATGTCCATCGTCAACTGTTACATTAAAAAATGGTATTGAGACCATGTTAAAGAACCATTTACCAGAAAAAGTTAATTCTGTTACTGCAATAAACGGATAATCATAAGTTAGTTTTAAACTCCTTGAGGTATCTTGGTTCAAAATAAGCTAAGTCTTCAGATTCATTATTAATGAATTTTCTGTACGATAACTCGGGCATGTATTTGGATGAAGGATTTATGATATTTTTATCAAAAAATATTTTTTTATGTTTTTTTATAATTTTTTCGCACTTAAATTGACCATTACCAACTATTATAATATTATTATTTTTTAAATATTCCATAAACGATTCACTCTCGATAATCTCTGGTTTTTCTTTCCTAATCATATTACTTTTAAAATAAGCAGATGAATAAACTTCATCACGCCTTGCATCAATTGTTGGAATAATTATACCATTAAAATTGGAGGAGTTAGCAATTATTTCCAAAGAAGAAACTGAGATGAGAGGAATATCATTTGCAAAACACAAACCCTTTGCGGCTGAAACACCAATTCTTAACCCAGTATATGATCCAGGACCTCTACTTACTGAAACACATCCTAAATCTTGAGAACTAAATTTGTTACTATTTAAGATTTGATAAATAAAAGTGTGTAAATTTTCGGAGTGAGAATAAGAACTATTATCAATTTCAATTAAATCAATTAAATTTTTCCCCTTTGACAAAGAAACAGAGCAATTTGAGGTAGAGGTTTCAATATTTAATATTAAGTCTGTTTTCAAATTTTTAAGGGAATACCAAAATAAAATTCTAGAACTTTGATCTTAAAAATAAGATCAAACTTTGAAATAATTAAATCAGACTGCGCAGATTCATATCTCTGTTTGATTAAGGAAAACTCGTAGGAATCTACTGCTCCAAGATTAAATTTTTCCTTAGCATATTCAAAAGATATTTTTCTAGATTCTAGAGATTTTTGAGAAGCCTCATATGCTTTAAATGAACCTTTTGCATCATTATAAGCTTGGTTGATTGTGTTTTGTAAATCTAGCTTAGTTTGAGACAACAGATTTTCAGACCTTTCAACGTTAACTTTACTCCTGTTAACATTGGTTCTAGTTGAAAAATTATTAAGAATTGGGATTGATAAACTTAAACCAAAATTTTGACCTTTATTTGAATCAAACTGCTCTGTGAATGATCTTGGTGCTTTGACAACAGTTTGTTGAAAAGGAGCAACAACTGGTTGATTAGTTCCCTGAACAAATCCAATTGGAACTAAATCAAAATTACCAGTTCCAACTAACCTGTCGCTGTAAGCAATTCTTGAGCTGAAAGAATAAAAAGCTGACAATCTTGGTTGTAAAAAACTTTTGTTTAATTCTAATGATTTTTTTGCAATTTCAACATTTGTCTCTGCTACTCTAATTTCATTCTTATTTTGAACAGCGTAATTATAAATCATGTCAGGCGATTTATTTAAGATTTCACTCATATCAAGATCGTAGTTTTCATCAACAATATCAAAATCTTGATAATTTTCAATTAAAATTAGTTGAGCTAGTGCCAATTTTGCCAAAGTCAATGCATTTTCAGCATCAATAAGAGATTTTTCAGCACTTGACTTATTTGCTTCAATTTCATATAAATCACCAACTGGTAAAACACCATTTTCAACTAACTCTTGGGCTCTTGATAAATCTTCAATTGATAAATCATATTGGATTTTTTGGACCTTTAGAAGCTCTTTATTAAAAAGAATTTGAAGAAATGAATTAGCAACCAACAATGAAACATTCTCTTTCATGTCCTCCAACTGAAACTTGTTTGATAGAATATTCAAATTTGCTAAATGCAATTGCTTAATATTTTTTAAACCATTCAAAACATCAACATTAACATTTAAGTTCATTGATGTAAATTGGGTGGTAATATTTTCTAAAATTCCTGTCGTAATATCCTGATTCAAACCAACATTCCATGAGTGAGAACTGCCAATATTAAAATTGGGTATAAAATTTCCAATTGCATTTTTTTTATTTAATTCAGCTTCTGTAAAATTGAGTTCGGACTGTTTTACCGATATATTTTTTTCCAATGCTCTCTCGACACATTCTTTTAAGGTCCAGGATTTCTGAGCAGTGATATTGGTACAAAAAATCAATATTAATAGTAAAAATTTTCTCATTTTTTATCGATCTAATTTATATTCATCATCAACATCTTCTACATCTCCTCTTTTAATGGGCTCAGTCTTATTCCAGACTTTAATTTTATCATTGATAGTAACACCTGATAATACTTCAGCAAAAACTCCATCCGAAATTCCGACCTCAATTTGTCTTTTTTGAAAATTTTGATCAGAAATTTCAATTTCGACAAAGGCTTCCTTTGTTTTATTGTCAAATTGAAGAAGGTATTCATCAATTGCCAAAACATTTTCTTTGATTTGTGTAACAATTGTTGCATTTGCACTGTAACCGGCCCTTATTATGTATTCATCATCCAAATAAACCTCACCCTCAATTTGAAACTGAATAGCTCCTGCAACTTCAATACCTTTTGGTGCAATTAGAGTTAATTTAGCGTCATAAACCTTGTCTTCAATTGCTCCAATTTCTATTTTCAGCGCTAGGCCTGTTTTAAGTTTACTAACTTCTCCTTCATCAACACGACCCTCAAAAATCATTTTATTTAAATCCGCTACAGTTGCTATTGTTGTCCCTGGATTAAAGGTATTGGCTTCAATTGCCTGATCACCCTCTTTGACGGGTACTTGTAAAATTGTTCCTGAAATAGTTGATCTTACATTAGTATTTGTTAATGCTGAACCTCCAATTGAACCAAGTCTTATTATTTGTAAATCTGATTTTGCATTCTCTAAACTTTGTTTATCCTGATTATATCTCAGTTCAACCGAATTAAAATCTTGCTCTGAAATTATACCCTTTTCAAACAACTTTTTATTTCTGTTATATTCTTTTTCTGAGTTTTGAAGTATAATTTGGGTTGTTTTAACCCTGCCTTCTGCACTATTTAGGGTTTGTTCATTGGGAATTACTTTGATCTTTGCTAATAAATCACCCGCTTTAACTTGATCACCTTCATCAACAAAAATTTCTTGAATAATCCCACTAATTTGAGGAACAATATTAACCTCATCCTCTGGAACTACACTTCCTGTTGCTACTATTTTATCTTCTATTGTTTTATATTTTAATTGTTCAGTTTCGTAAGTAATTGCAGACCTACTATTTGTCTTAATATAGTAAGCTATTGAAAATAATAAGCCTAATGCTATTAAAACAAAACCAATATTTTTTATGTTTTTCATATAATTATCAAAATTAAAATTATTCTTCTCTCAATGCCTCTATTGGCCTAATTTTTACTGCTTTCTGAGCTGGAATCATTCCAATTAAACATCCCAGTGTAATCATCAGAAATAAAGCTCCGAAAATAAATTTCAATGGGACTGTAGGATTTGTATAAGGGAAATCTGTTAAATCTTTTGTTCCGTAATTTATAGAAAACAAAATTATTGTTGCTAATATAATACCGATGATTCCTGCAATTAGAGTCAAGAATATTGATTCGATCAAAATCTGATTTCTAACCTTTTTAGGAGTAGCTCCTAACGCTCTACGAATACCGATTTCTTTTGTCCTTTCATTTACAGAAATTAACAATATGTTACCAATTCCTATAACACCAGCTAATATTGTAACTAGGCCAACTATTAAAGATAGAAATGATAAACCATTAACGAAATTTAATGTATCCTTAAATACTTTACCTAAATTAAATGCTCCCAGGCCCTCTTCATCATTTGGATTTATGTTATGAATATCTTTAAGAACACTTTTTACTTCCTTTTCCACTTTTACAACATCAGCATTCTTGTAGGCAGACATCATAAAAAAACCGACATTATCTCCTGAGTTAAATAAATCCTTGAATGTAACAAATGGTATATATATATCACCATCGTCTCCGAATCCACCACCCTGAACAAATTTATGAACTCCAATCACCTTAAATGTTATACTGTTAATGGCAATGAATTTGCCTATTGGATTTTCATCATTTTCAAAAAGTTCTTTTAATGTTCTCTCTCCAATGACACACACTTTTCTAGAGAAAGCCATGTCATTTTCATTAATAAACCTTCCTCCATCGTAAACTTTTGATGTTGCAATTTTAATATATTCTGGATATTCACCATATATCGCATAAGTACCTGTCTTTGATCCGCGAACAACATTTCCACCTGAGGATCCAAAAACACCTCTTACGTTTCTTGGTGCTATAAATTCAATTTCGGGAACCCTTTTCTTAATAATTTCTACATCCCCCACTTTAAGTTGAATACCCCTGCGGGCCTTGTATCCTTTGTATGGGAGTGATGTGTATTGACCCCAAACAAATAAACTATTTGATGAAATTGAGGCAAAAGCTTTTTCAAATCCATTATCCAAACCTTTTGCAGTTCCAGACAGAGTAATAAAAATAAATATTCCCCACAAAACACCAATCATTGTAATTACAGTTCTTACCCTATTTTTACTAATAGAACCAAATATTTCTTGCCATGTATCTCGCTCGAATAATTCTTTCATTTATTTTTCATTTAATGCTTTGATCGGTTTGATCATTGCTGCTTTTTTAGCTGGCAGATAACCTGCCAATGCACCAAAAAACACCAACATTATTGTTGCAGAAACTGCAAAATTAAAATCCACATAAGGATCAGTAATGAAGTATTTTTTTTCTAACTTATCTCCGATTGATGAGAGAAGTAGTACCCCAAAAAATAATCCGACATAACCTGAAATAGTGGTGATGAAAATTGATTCTTGTAAAACAAGTGCAATTATAGAATTTGGAGTCGCTCCGATAGCTTTTCTAATTCCAAACTCCTTGTTTCTTTCTTTGATTACAAAAACCATTATATTGGAAATTCCAATTATTCCCGCCAATAATGTACCAATACCAATAAAAATTATCATGTAGTTTAAGGCACTGGAAAATTGCTCATTTTGCTGCATATCATTGGAGGCACTTCTTACAGATATTCCTTTTGGGTCGTTGGGATCGATTTTTTTCTTGCTCTTTAAGTATTTCTTAATATTTTTTTCAAACTCAATTGCTCCTTCATATCCAATTTCGGGGTTATATGAGATAATTATTTGATCGACCTCATCCGAGCTTTTCAAAATTGATTGAAGTGTTGTGTAGGAGCAATAAATCATTCTTTCCTCATTATCACCTCCATCATCTTGAAAAACACCAACTACTTTCCAAGATCTTCCTCCACCATTTACATATTTCCCTATTGCATTTTCACTCCCAAATAAGTCTTGTTTTACCAATCTTCCAATGACAACATTTCTTTCCTTATTAAAAATGTCAGCCTCATTAATGTATCTACCATTCATAATGACAGTTAATTCATTAAACTGGTGGTGTGGGCCAACTCCTCTTACGGTATAATTATTTGATTTTAATTTGTATCCAACTTCACTTGAAATTGTTATTCGTGGTGTGAGACCTTTAATAAAAAAATCATATTTATTTTGAATATCCTCAAGATCTTCATTTTTTAATCTAATTCTTCTGTTCGACTCATATCCGGCATACGGCTTGGACGTTCTACTTCCATTAATCCAGATTGTATTTAATTGATCGTCCTTAAAATACTTTTCAAATGTATTTTCAAGTCCATTTGCGAGTCCAAAAAGCATTATAAAAATGAATATACCAAGAGCAACTGTAAACCCTGCCAAAAAGGTTCTTAATTTATTTTTTTTTATGGTTTCAAAAATTTCTATCCAGCGATCTTTGTCAAACATTTACAAAACTTTTTGATTTATTTTTTTGTCCTCCACAATAACTCCATCTTTGAGTCTAACAATTCTTTTACACATTTTGGCAATATCTTCCTCGTGAGTTACAACAAGAATTGTTTTGCCCGAGTTGTTGATTTCTTGTATTAAAGACATTACTTCACTAGATGTTTTGGAGTCTAATGCACCCGTAGGTTCATCAGCCAATAAGACTTTAGGTTTTGAAACCATTGCCCTAGCAATTGCTACTCTTTGCTTTTGACCACCTGATAACTCACTGGGTAAGTGAGATGCCCAATTTTTCAAACCTACATTATCTAAATACTCAAGTGCAATTTTTTCTCTTTCTTTTCTTTTAATTCCTTGATAATAAAGAGGAAGTATAACATTCTCAACAGCTGATTTATAATTAATTAAATTAAAAGACTGGAAAACAAAACCAAGAAATTTATTTCTGTAGTTAGCAGCTTTTGTTTCATCCAAATCTCTAATTAAAATATTATCCAATTCATAAGAACCATTGTCATAATTGTCTAACATTCCTATAATATTGAGTAAAGTTGATTTTCCCGAACCTGAAGATCCCATAATTGCTACTAATTCACCTTCTGAAACATTAAAATCAATACCCTTTAGAACATGTAAGGAATTAGATCCCATTTCATATGATTTATGAAGATTTTTAATTCTAATCATTGAATATCTTTTTGATTTTCCAAATTGTCATAAAATGTGGCGTATGAGGATGATATGTAAGGAGCCAAAATTAAAAAACCAAAAAAAAGTGTGAAAATGCTAAGTATAATCCATCCAATAAAACTGAGCTGAAGTAACAGGAATTTTATTTTCTTACTATACATCAAGCTCCAACTCATTGTAATTGCTTCTAAACCATTTTTAGATTTGCCATCAGCCAATAAATAATAAGCCTGTGAAATACCTAAAGAAATAATAGTACAAGGCAATAGAACAATAAAAAGAAAAGAAAAAAATAAGGAACTTGCACTAAAACTTGCAAACTCAGGGACAATACTGTAATTGTAATCGTATGAATAAACTTCAGGGTCAACTTGGTTTAGGGAATTCATAAAGGAATTGAATATTTCTATCAACGAACCAACTGGTTCAAAACCACCAAACATCACAAAAGCCCATAATACAAAACAAATAATAAATATGACTGCAATGATTAGACCACTTAATATATAAGCAACGATTGAGTCAACTATAATTTTTTTTGATTTAAAAGGCATGAATAAATCTTCGATCTCTGCCTTTTCATTTCGTGCAATTTTTAAAAAAAAGAAACAATAACCTACGTATAAAGCGCCAGTAAAAAGTATTTGTAATATGAAACCTATAAAAGGTAGTGAGCTCATGGCAATCGATACAATGAAAAATAAAATTATTGCGCCAACTGCAATACCAATATCTTGTTTTAAATTATTCCAAGCTGTAGACCTAATATTTGTATTTGATATCATAATAATAGCCCGGCAAAATTAATAATTAAAATCAATTAACTTAGAGCTTTTTGCTTTAATAAGACAAAATCTAACTATTAAGGTTTACTTTTTTTAAAAAATTTAATATATATAACATATGCAGTAATTGCTGCGAGAATATATGGGATAGACATAAGATAGATGATTCCGTCATTTAAACTTTCAGCAGTTTTTTCATCAGCTCCAGACTCCAGTACTGCTTTACACATTGAACATTGGATTAACTCAATCATTAGTAATACGGAGATATCATTAAATAAACAACAACTCCTGTAACTGCAACATAAAGCCATATGGGAAACGTTACTTTAGCAATTTTTTTGTGTAATTTAAAATTAGATTGAACGGCACGACTATAACTAGTCAAAACTAATGGAATAACAATAACAGAAAGTAGTATATGTGTTATCAGAATAAAATAATACATGTATGCAATAATACCCTTTCCGCCAAACGAAGTTGGATCTGTTGTCATGTGATAAGCAATGTACATGACAAGAAACATTAATGAAAGTGCAATGCACACTTTTATTAGAGATTCATGAATTTTTCTTTTTCCATTTTTTATATAATATACAGCAACTACTAGTAATATTGCTGTTAGGCCATTTATTACAGCATAAATTGGTGGTAAAAAGGTTAGCGGTTCAATAAAAGGCAGATTTTCAAAGATTACGATTGCGTCGGTATTAGGAATTCTCATATCGAAAATTAATTTGTCCTGACTCCACTTTGTAAATAAAAGTAGTGCAACAACTGCAGGTACCAAGATAGATACAAACCATATCAAAAAATCATATAATCTAGTCGTTTTAACCATTTTTTAATAATTTTTTAATATCCTCTTTGATCATATCGATTCCTTGTTCTTTTTGCCCCACATCAGTAATACCTAAATAATAAACAATTGGATTTCCATTAGTGTCTCTTCTTGATCGAATGTATCCATTTTTGTCAACTAATGCAAAAAATCCTTGATGTTCAAAACCACCCGCCACGGCTGGATTTACACCAGAGAAGATATTAAACCCACTATTTGACAATTCATAAACAGAATCAATTTCGCCAGTCAAAAAATGCCAATTTTTTGACTTAACCTGCAATCTTTCAGCATATTCTTTTAAAACAACAGGTGTGTCATTTATCGGGTCAATGGTAAATGATGCAATACCAAAATCTTTTCTGTCGCCAAACTCTTCATCTAATATTTTCATATTTTGGTTCATTTCTACGCATATTAATGGACAGGTGGTAAAGAAAAATTCTGCAACATAAACTTTACCATTGTAATCTTCATTAGATATATATAAATTATCTTGATTTTTAAAAATAAAATCTGGAACCTTTCGGGCTTCTCCATTTAATTTAACAAAAGCCAATTTTGAATCGTTGCTAACTTCTTTGGTTCTGCTAGAATCAACAACGGTTTCGCTTTTTAAACGATTGTAAATCTTAGGCAGGAATATACTACCAAAAATAATTGCAATTATTATTGAAGTTATTGTGAGATTTTTTTTCACTAGTTATCGAAAATATTATTCTTTTTTAATGCGAGCCTATATTCAGCTAAAATAATTTTCACATCATCTACCATATAATTATTTAATTCCGCAACAGACCTCATATCGTATCCAAACTTTATGCCATCTGAATCATTTCTTCCTCTTAGAAAACCTTTTTTGTCAATTATAAACACGTATGGCGAGCCATGAAATTCATCAAGCTTAAGGTCTGTTCCCAAACTCTCAAAAAGATTTTTTGAATATTTGGATTCATGAAGTAAAAAAAACCATTTTGTCATCTCTGTATTTGTTCCTGTTTGTAATTGTGCAACCAAGTCTTCAACTTGAATCTCGATTTCTTTTGTACCTATTGCAATAAATTGAAAATCATTGAACTTGTAAAATCTTTTGTAAATTTTCTGATTAAGATTTAAAATATCACCTTTTTTATTCTCAATATTATCACCAAGAAAAATTAAAATCGATATTTTATCATCAAATTTTTTTTCAGAAAAAGTATTAATATTTATAACGTCTTTTTTTAGGACAGGAAGTTGTGCAAAATTATTTATTCCTGATGCAAAAAATAGATATGCAACCAAGGGCAATACAAATAAGATTGTAAGAACAAAATATTTTTTCAAGTGAATGATTTAAAAGTTCCAGCTAACAAAGCTTTCATACATTACATCATAAATGTAATTACCTTCAACAAGAAATATAAAAGCTGCGTATGCTATTAAAAATATCAAAGTAATAACAACAGAAGCTTGTAGGCCAAATGTTTCATCTCTCATGTGCATAAAATCCCATGTAATGTAGTAAGCCTTAACAAGAGTTAGAATAACAAAAATCCAATTGATTAGTTTCATCGATAGAAAAGTGTTCATTAATACCTGTGGTTTGATTATACCAAGTGCAACTTCAATAGCGGTAACAATTGAAAGAAAAATAAGTACTCCCCAAATTTTTTGAACATTAGATTTGAACTTAATCATTCCTCTGAATATTTCTAATTTGTGATGATTATCTTGTCCCATAACTATTTAAACCAAATAAAAAAATGTAAAAACAAAAACCCAAACTAGATCTACAAAATGCCAATACAATCCAACTTTCTCTACCATCTCGTAGTGGCCCCTTTTTTCGTATGTTCCTAATAGAACATTTATGAAAATAATAATGTTAATTATAACTCCAGTGAATACATGAAAACCATGAAAACCGGTTATGAAGAAGAAAAAGTCGGCAAACAATCTATTACCATACTCATTTCTAATAAGGTTCGCTCCTTCAACAACAAAAACTGCCTGAGATACTTTCAACTCTGACTCCTCTCTGTTTAAAATAATTTTGTGACCAGTTTCATCTATTTTTTCAGATTTGACTAAAATATTTTTATTAGCCATGAAGCCCTGATTAACCTCTTCCAAGGAATATGTAGGAAGTGAGGATTCAGTTCGATACCATAAACCGTTATTTTTCTGATGCCTTTCCCTGTATTCTGGTATTTCCAAAACAAAATCCTTTAGCGCAATTCTTTTGTTTGAATTATTTGAATCTACAAACTGTATGATTTGTCCACCTTTTGTTTCTAAAGCACCATATTCTCCTTTTATGAAATTTACCCACTCCCAAGCTTGTGACCCTACAAAAACAGCACCACCAATAATTGTCAAAAGCATGTAAGCTGCAACTTTATTTTTTTTGTTATTATGTCCAGCATCAACTGCCAATACCATGGTTACAGATGAAAAGATTAATATAAAGGTCATCAGCGCAACATAATACATTGGCGCATCTACACCATGTAAAAAAGGGAAGTGATAAAAAACCTCATCAGCGATTGGCCAAGAGTCAATATTCTTAAATCTAGAAAAACCATAAGCAACTAAAAATCCGGTAAATGTGAGAGCATCCGAAACGATAAAAAACCACATCATCAGCTTTCCATAACTAGCATCTAGTGGCTTTGATCCGCCGTCCCAATTATTTTGAATTTCCGAAGAGGAAATTGTAGAACTCATCAACTTATAATTTGGTGTAAAATTAAAAAAATTTTATCCAAAAAAATAGAAAAAGCAAAACAAATAAACCCATAGAAAGTCTAAAAAATGCCAAAAATTTGATCCTAGGTTAAAACCAAGATTATCATTGACATATTTTCCTTTTTTGGTATTAACCATTAGAACGATCAAAACGATTAATCCAGCAACCAAATGGACTATGTGTAAAAAGGATAAAACATAAATAAAAGATGTTTTGATAGCACTTTGAGCACCAGCAAAGTAGTAGCCCTGATCTATTATATTATTAAAACCTATAAACTGGAAAATAATAAAAACTATTCCTAAGATGAATGTGATTAAAACCCAACTAAAAATATTATTTGTGGATTTTCTATTTACAAGTTTATTTTTTGCAATAAACAATGTAAAACTACTTAATACAATTATGAAAGTGCTGAAAAAAAACTCAGAGGGTAAATTAAAGTCCATGGTCCAATCAGGCCTTCCTTTACTAACGATGTAAGCGCTCGTCAATCCAGCAAATGTCATTGTTATGCTTAGCAAACCGAACAATAGCATCATTTTTTTTGCCTTGGATAATTTTTCTTCATTAATATTATCCATCATATGAACTTATCGATTATATAAATTGATTGAACTGAAGTGAGGTAAAATATTGTGTACATAAATAGTCTTTTAGCAGAAGCAATATTCATTCCATTATACAAATTGATAGCCATAAAAAGCATAATTAAGCCTAAAACAAGTATAACAATTGCTGACTCTAATGAAATCATCAACAATCCCGTCAATCCAGTAGCAGGAAAAATAGATATAATAATCAACCATAATGTATATAGTATTATTTGCAAAGCTGTTTTTTTATCTCTATTTCCAGTCGGTAACATTATAAATCCCGCTTTTTTATAATCATCATCTAACATCCAACCCAATGACCAAAAATGAGGAAACTGCCAAAAGAATTGAATCATAAATAGAGTGCCTGGTTCTATTCCAAATTGATTCGTAGCAGCAACCCAACCTAGCATAAAAGGAATTGCACCTGGGATTGCTCCAACAAAAACAGATAATGGAGTTATTGGTTTTAAAGGGGTGTAAACACATGTATATAGAAAAACAGATAATGCTGCAAAAAAAACAGTTTTGTAATTGATTAAATAAAGACACAGTAAGCCTAATAGGGTTAAAAAAACAGAAACCCAAAAGGCCCTTGATGTTGAAATTTGATTTTGGGGTAATGGTCTATTTTTTGTCCTGTCCATCATTGAGTCTTTATCTTTTTCAATGATTTGATTGAATGAATTAGAAGCACCTACAATACAGTATCCGCCAACAAGTAATAGAAAAATGTTTAAAAAATCAATGTCATCTGCGGCTATAATATATCCTGCAAGCGCAGAAAAAACTACGCTGATGGCAAGCCTAGATTTTGTCAATGACAAAAGTATCTTAGAATTTAAAATCATTTAAATTAAGTTGCAAATTTAAACTAGATGGTAGAAAAAACAATGAAGTTATTGTAGCTTGAAAGTAATTGGTATGCTAAATGGAACTCTAACTGGCCTACCCCTTTGCTTTCCCGGTGTCATTGTTGGAAGTTTACCAATTATACGTTGAGCTTCTTTCTCTAGGTTTTTATCAGGTCCTCTTGTTCTGATTCCTACAATTGAACCATCTTTATCAATTACAAACTGAACGAAAACCCTACCCTGTATACCCATTTCCTGAGCGATTTCGGGGTATCTGAAGTTTTTGTTAATGTGCTTTTGTATGTTAGTCTGAAAACATGCTCTTCTTTGGGATTTTGGTACTCTTTCACATCCAGGAAATAGCGGAACATCTTCGATAATCGCAAAGGGGACATCAATATCAAGATCCTCTTCCATAACTTCCACTTCTTCAACAATTTCTTCTTGATCTGTCTCAGTAGACTCAATTATAGTTTCTTCAATTTCTTCC
>CESP01070007.1_pt1 | contig 32532 bp, 30 predicted proteins | sample 531211 | NCBI WGS metagenome assembly CESP01 (sample SAMEA2622074, study PRJEB7988) | marine metagenome | biome: marine biome (ENVO:00000447); feature: surface water layer (ENVO:00002042); material: "saline water (ENVO:00002010), including plankton (ENVO:xxxxxxxx)" | depth 5 m | reverse complement strand
GGGTTAGATAAAGCATATCCATATTCAAATCCCATGACTGCATATTCAGATAAAAGAGAATTATATATTTCAAAGTTTCCTTGAAATTTGTTAACATAGTTTAAAGGAATAAAATTCTCTTCAGATTGTTTGTCTTTCAAAATTGCATGTCTATGTGAAAAAGTACCTCTTTCTACATCTTGACCAGAAATTCTAACATTATAAGACTCATTTAAAATTGACCCGTAAGCCAGTATTTCAGCAATAGCCCAATCAATTTTATCATTATCGAAGTACATTTTATAACGTTCATTCATGAGTTTTACAACTTTTTTTAGGAATCTATTTGGTTCTTTCAAATTAAATATTGAATTGGCAATATTATCTAGACTTTTTAAATCAACGGACGTATCAAAACTCTTAAGCATTGAAAGTTCTTTAACTCTTTTCATTCCAACCCACTCGTGTTGCATAAAAGGTGTTATATCGGCATTTTTATACTTTTTAGAATCTTTTAAATCCAAGTCAAGGCTTTTTTTATAGTCAAGCTCCATTTTTTCAAAATCATATTTTGTTATAACTTTTTCACTAATTAATTTCTTAGCATATATAGTTTTTACATCAAGATGTTTTGATATTGTATTGTAAAGTTTTGGTTGAGTAAACCTTGGTTCATCTCCTTCATTATGCCCATATTTTCTATATCCTAGTAGATCAATAAATACATCTCTATTAAATTTCATTCTATATTCTAAAGCAAAATTAGATGCATGAACTACAGCCTCAACATCATCAGCATTCACATGTAAAATTGGGCAAAGATTTACTTTTCCAACATCTGAACAATAAGTAGAAGATCTACCATCAGTATAATTTGTCGTGAATCCAATCTGATTATTTACGATAATGTGAATTGTTCCGTTTGTTTTATAACCTTTTAATCTTTCCATTTGAGCAACCTCATAAACAACGCCCTGGGCTGCTATTGCAGCATCACCATGAATACTAATAGCTAAAACATTTTCTTCATTACCAGCATGATACTTGTCTTGTTTAGCTCTTGCAATACCTTGAACAACAGGCCCAACTGATTCAAGATGAGATGGATTAGGTGCTAGATTTAAAAAAATATTAAATCCATTACTTAGTTTTCTTTTTGATGTCCATCCTAAATGATATTTTACATCTCCATCAAATATTTGATCCTTATAATCTTTACCATCAAACTCACTAAAAATTTCTTTTGCAGGTTTACCAAATACATTTGAAAGAGTATTTAATCTGCCTCTGTGTGTCATACCAACAACAAATTCTTTCACTCCCATTTCAGCTGCTTTTTCAAAAATAGAATCAAGTGCTGGAATTAAAGATTCTCCACCCTCAAGCGAAAATCTTTTTTGACCAACATATTTTTTGTGAAGAAAAGTTTCAAAATTGGTTGCTTGCACTAATTTATTAAGAATATGTATTTTTTGTTTTTTTGAAAATTTTGGATGATTATCATTAAAATTTAATTTATTCTGAATCCATTTTATTCTTTCTGGGGTCCTAATGTACATGTACTCAATTCCAATAGAATCACAATAAATTCTTTCAAGATGGATTAATATATTCTCCAAAGAAGTTGGGCCTAAATCTAAAATTTCACCAGCATCAAATACTTCTTTTAAATCATCTATTGATAGCTCAAAATTTTCTAATTCTAAGTTTGGTTTATATGTTCTTCTTTCCCTGACAGGATTTGTTCTTGTAAATAAATGACCTCTTGTTCTATATCCATTAATAAGCCTAACCACCTTAAATTCTTTAAGTATATTCTCAGGAATCTGTAATTTTCCTTTTTCAGCCTTATCAATTCCAAATTCAAATCCTTGAAAAAACGCTCTCCAAGACGGCTCTACTGATTCAGGTTTTATTAGATATTGGTCATATAGTTCAGCAAAATATGCTGTGTGTGCAGTATTTAAAAAAGAATATGGATCCATCAATTCTTCGTTATTATAAAATTACAACTTAAAAATTATATGATGATGGGTTTTTTAATGTTTTATCTACCATAATCATCAGATATTCTAACAATATCATCTTCGTTTGATGGGTTTTTATGATCTGTATGCTGCCATATCTCAGAAATCACTGAATAATTATCTAACCCAATTAATCTATGCCTCTCACCTTGTTTTAATTTAATCTGATCCTTTTCATCTAGAATAATTTTGGGGTTTTGTATATCAGTCATACTTCTTGATACCCCAACCTTTCCTCTATAAACTCTCCAGATTTCTGCTCTTCTGTTATGGTACTGCCATGAAAGCTTTGAGTTAGGATTTACAATTAAAATTTTAGGGCTTAATTTTCCTCCTATTTTTAGTGAATCTATGTTCAAACCATCAAAAAATTTATTGGCAAAATCTTGTGCCTGGGATTCATTTATAACTAAGAATCCTCCCCACGGTCTTTCAAAATCTTTTGATATTACTTCAAATCCAAAAGCAATAATTTCTTTTTCTATTTCTTGAAAATAATTCATAGTTCAAAACTATTTAAATTTTAACATTTTTAGTATTGAATTAAGAACTAATTCAATGTAATTTTATAATAATGTTTGCTCTTATTGATTGTAATAATTTCTATGTGTCTTGTGAAAGAGTTTTCAACCCAAAACTGAATAATAGACCTGTAGTGGTTTTATCAAATAATGATGGATGTGCTATATCAAGAAGCAATGAAGCAAAAGCTCTAGGTATACCAATGGGAGCTCCAGCGTTTAAATATGAAAAGATATTTAGAAAATATAATATAAAAGTATTTTCCTCGAATTTTACACTTTATGGAGACATGAGCTCTAGAGTTATGAATATTTTATCAAAATATACACCTAATATTGAAATTTATAGCATAGATGAAGCTTTTCTAAAATTTGAAGGATTTGATAATTATGATTTAGAATCTTACTGTAAAAAAATCCAAAAAATAGTTTTAAAACATACAGGAATACCCATAAGCATTGGAATTGCCCCAACAAAAGCTTTATCAAAGGTAGCAAACCGAATTGCTAAGAAATTTCCTGAGAAAACTAATGGTGTTTACCTAATTGATTCAGATAAGAAAAAACTAAAAGCACTTAAGTGGTTAAAAATTAAAGATGTATGGGGGATAGGCTTTAGACACACAGAAAGATTAAAAAATATTGGAGTAAATACAGCATGTGATTTTATAAATCTTGAAGATGGATGGGTTAGAAAAAATATGAGTATAGTAGGTTTACGGTTAAAAAAAGAATTAGAAGGGGAATCTATTTTGAGATTAGAAGAGGTGAGATCACCAAAAAAGGCAATTGCTACAACTAGAAGTTTTGAAGGAACAATTACTAATTATGAAAAAATTAAAGAAAGAGTATCAACTTTTGCTATTTGCTGTGCTGAAAAGCTAAGAGCTCAAAAAAGTAATTGTAGTTCTATTTATGTTTTTATAAGAAGTAATAAATTTCAAAAAAACAAACCTCAATACAGAAATGGGATAGTTATGACTATCCCTTTTTCTACAAACTCAAACATAGTAATTAGTAGATATGCAGTTGAAGCATTAAAAAAGATTTTTAAAACGAATATTCATTACAAAAAAGCAGGAGTAATTGTTTTGGGTTTAAATTCAATAAATAATTATCAGTATAATCTATTTGAAAATGAAGACATAAAACATCAAAATTTAATGAGGACTATTGATTTTGTTCAAAAAAAGGAAGGTCAAAGTAAAATTAAATTAGCTTCTCAAGATTTAAAGAAAAGATGGAAAATGAAACAGGAAAAATTAAGCGCAAATTATACTTGTAAAATTAATGAAATCATAAAAGTAAAATGAAAAAAGAAAAATTAACTTTTCTTAAACCGGAAGAAGGAAATAATCTAGGTCAATGGTTAGTAGAGCAAGGAATCTCAGCTGGCTTTCCTTCACCTGCTGATGACTTCAAAGAAATTAGAATAAGCTTAGATAAAGAGTTGGTAAAAAATAAAGAGGCTACCTTTTATGCAAGAGTATGTGGAGTTTCTATGATTGGTGCAGGATTAGATGATGGGGATTTACTAATAATTGATAGATCATTAAATCCTGAAAATGGAAAAATAGCAGTTTGTTTTGTTGATGGAGAATTTACTGTTAAAAGAATTAAAAGAGAAAAAGATAAGCTCTATCTAATACCTGAAAATAAAAAATATAAACGAATTGAAATAAAAGAAGAAAGTGAATTAATTATTTGGGGAATAGTAGAATATGTTATTAAAAAAGTTTAATTGCACTCATATATTTTTTTATAGTAATCTTTGTAATCTCCGGAAGTTACACTATCCATCCATTCTTTATTCTCTAAATACCACTTAACTGTTTTTTCAATACCTTCCTCAAACTGTAAAGAAGGTTCCCAGCCTAATTCATTTTTTAATTTTGAAGAATCTATCGCATATCTAAAATCATGTCCAGCTCTGTCTGTCACATAAGTAATTAGTTTTTCTGAGGCACCTTCATCTCTTCCAAGCATTCTATCTACCGTTTTAATAATTACTTTTATCAAATCGATGTTTTTCCACTCGTTAAATCCACCAACATTATAAGTCTCACCCAATTTACCCTTATGAAAAATAACATCAATTGCTCTTGCATGATCATTTACAAACAACCAATCACGTACATTTTCTCCTTTCCCGTATACAGGCAAAGGTTTATTATTTACAATGTTGTTTATAAATAAAGGAATTAGTTTTTCTGGAAACTGATACGAACCATAATTATTGGAACAATTAGAAATAACGGTTGGCAATCCATAAGTGTCCGCAAACGATCTTACAAAATGGTCGGAAGATGCTTTAGATGCTGAATATGGGGAATGCGGATCGTAGGCTGTTTTTTCTGTAAAGAAACCTTGCTCTAGTAAAGACCCATAAACTTCATCAGTAGAGACATGATAAAATAATTTATCAATAAAGTTATTATCCCATTGTTCTTTAGCAGCTTGCAATAAACTAAGGGTTCCCAAAATATTAGTCTGTGCAAATAAAAAAGGATCTTCAATAGAACGGTCAACATGAGACTCTGCAGCAAGATGAATTACATAGTTAATTTCATATTCCTCAAAAAGAGTTTTCATTTTCTGAAAATCACATATATCTTGCCTTATAAATTTATAATTCTTCTTATTCTCAATATCTCTCAAATTTTCTAAATTTCCAGCATAGGTTAATTTGTCAAGGTTGTAAATCAAATAATCAGGATATTTATTCAAAAACAATCGAACAACATGCGAACCTATAAACCCAGCACCTCCTGTTATTAAAATACTTTTCATTGCTTTAATTTATTTAAACAGTCTTTTAAAGAATCTTTCCAATATGGAATTTCAATATTAAAATCTTTTTTAATCTTTGATTCATCAAGCACTGAATAGTGTGGTCTTTTTGCTATTGTTGGATAATCTATGGTTTGAATTGCTTTTATAACACAGTTAGATCCTGAAAGCTCCATAATTGTTATCGCAAAATCATACCAAGATGCAACTCCTTCATTTGAATAATGATATACTTTACCCTTATTACTTATCCTTTCGGTATCTGAAATTGATATGATATCCAAACAAACTTTTGCCAGATCTCTTGCATAAGTTGGTGTACCAATCTGGTCAGAAATAACACTCAAAAAGTTTTTTTCATTTCCTAATCTATGCATAGTTTTAACAAAATTATTTCCAAATGATGAATATAACCAGGAAGTTCTAATTACTATTGAATCAATAGAGCTATTAATCACGAACAACTCTCCTTCTCTTTTAGTTTTCCCATAAACACCAAGTGGATTCACATGATCTGACTCTTTATAAGGTTCTGAATTACAACCGTCAAAAACATAATCTGTTGAAATATGGATAAGTTTTCCATTTACTTTTTCTAAAGCATTTACAAGATTTTGAACTCCTAATGAGTTTACTTGTTCTGCTATTTCAGCATTTTCTTCAGCTTTATCTACTGCAGTATAAGCTGCGCAATTAATCACCAAGTCAATATTTTTATTCAAAATAAATGTATTTAACGCATCCTTCTTACAAATATTTAATTCAGGTAAATCCCTAAATAAAAAATTAAAATCTTTATAATCTACAGCGATTTCTTTTATTTCTGAACCTAATTGACCATTTGAACCAATTACTAAAATTTTCATTAAAAAGGAGATTTTAAGTCATTAAATGAATTTAGTTTTGAGTCTTTAATAGATAAAATTGGTTTTAAATCAAGGTTCCACTCTATAGATAAATGCTGATCATTCCAAATTATTCCGGAATCGTGTTTAGGATTATAAAAATTATCTACTTTATAATTAACAATAGCTGTATGACTTAAAACCTGAAAACCATGAGCAAATCCCTTTGGAATAAATAATTGCTTGTTATTTTCCGATGACAATTCAATAGAAAAAGATTTACCGTAAGTTATTGAATCTAAACGTAAGTCTACAGCAACATCCATAATTTTTCCACTAATGCATCGAACCAATTTAGTTTGCTCAAAAGGGGGTGATTGAAAATGAAGTCCTCTTATTACACCTTTTTTAGACTTAGATTCATTATCTTGAACAAAAGTAATATTAATTATTTTATCTAAGTTATCTTTATTATAAGATTCATAAAAAAAACCTCTATGATCTTTGAACAAAGCAGGTTCAATGATTAATAAATCTTTAATAGAAGTTTTATTAATTTTCACCAACTAATGATTTTAAATATTTTGAGTAAGAAGAATTTCCATAAGCTTTAGTTAATTCTTTGAGTTTTTCTAGGCTAATAAATTTCATTTTAAAAGCAATTTCCTCCAAACATGCAACTTTATATCTGGAATGTTTTTCAACGGTTTTAACAAAATTTGAAGCCTCAAGCAAAGAATCATGAGTTCCAGTATCCAGCCAAGTAAAACCTCTACCTAAAATTTCAATTTTTAAATCTTTGTTATACAAATAATATTGATTAACATCACTTATTTCAAGTTCTCCTCTAATTGATGGTTGAATTTGATTTGAAATTTTAATTACATTATTAGGGTAAAAATACAATCCAACAATTGCAGTATTACTTTTCGGTAATTTAGGTTTTTCTTCAATTTTAACTAAGTTATTCCTATTGTCAAAACAGGCTATACCAAAATCAGATGGATTATTTACGTTATATCCAAATACAGTTGCTTTATTTTTTTTTAAATTAGACTTTGCAGAATTTAATAAACCTGTAAATCCTTTACCATAAAATATATTGTCTCCTAAAACCAAACAAACATTATCTTTATCAATAAAATCTTTTCCAATATGAAATGCCTGAGCGATACCATCAGGGCTTTTTTGTTCTTTATATTGGATTTGTAATCCTAAATCACTACCATCTTGAAACAATTTTTTAAAATTTGGTAAATTTTCAGGGTTTGAAATTATCAAAATTTCTTTAATCCCTGATAGCATTAATACTGAAAGAGGATAATAAATCATTGGCTTATCATATATTGATAAAAGTTGCTTTGAAGTACCTTTTGTAATTGGATAAAGTCTAGTTCCGTAACCACCAGCTAATATTATTCCTTTCATATATATTTAAAAATAAAAATTTCTATATAATATTTAATACGATACACAAAATTAATTTTTAATCACATTAATAAAATTTGTAGTATTGACTAATGATTTTAAAATTGATTAATATTTTTATTATAATAAAGTATTTTAATTTTTTATTTTGTGAATTTTTGTGCTATTTAGTAATTCATATAAAGAAATTTTCTTCAATCATAATCCTTTTTTTAACAACTTTCTTTTGTATAAGTTGTGAAAAAAAAGATATAAAAAATATCTCAAACAATAATTGGATAGAATCAACAACTGCTATTTACGAATTAACTGAACTTCACTATGAAGGCAGGTTTCCAAATATAGTATCGAACAATAATGGAGTTATTGTGTCTACTTGGGGAAAAGATTCTATTTTTGTAAAGGTTAGCAAAGATAATGGTGATAATTGGTCTGAGAAAATATTTATTTCAAAAGGTATTAATGCAGGTGGGTTAACATTTAATTACAAAAATAACGAATTCCTCTTTTTTATTGAAGATAAACACCCTCCTAGTTCAGAAATCTCACTAATAAAATCAAAAGATTTTTTTCAAACATTTTCAAAAAAAAATGTAACAAGTTTTATTGAACCAAATAGTATCCACATGAATGATCATGGTATTGTTTTAAAATCAAATAAATTTAAATCTGGCAGAATAATTATTCCATCAAGAAATTATGGAAATGGCATAGAACAAGAAAATTGGGGAACACACTTTTCAAATTCTATTTATAGTGATGACAACGGAGATAGTTGGAAAATAAGTGAAAAATTTCCTGTTTTTGGAACAGGTGAAGGGACAATAGTTGAATTAAATAATGGAATTTTACAATATAATTCACGTAGGCACTATTCTTCCCACAACTTTTTAGAGACTAGAAATAGAAATATTGCTTACAGCTATGATGGTGGGATAAGCTGGAAAAACCATGGTATAGATTTAGAATTACCTGATGGAGACCAATGTAGAGATTATGGTTTAATGGGGAGTTTGATTAAAATACCGTATGAAGAAAGGCTATTTCTATTATTTTCTAATATTGATTCTGAATGCGGCAGAAAAAAAGGTACAATATGGTTCACTAATGAAGATGGAGATTCCAAATGGAAAAAAAAATTAATATATAATGGAGATTTTGGATATTCATCAATGACCTTTAATGTAAATACTAAAACAAGAGAAGATGAGATTTTTATATTCTTTGAAACAGGAATGAAAGATGCAGCTACAAATTATCGTGGTAAAGGAGTGGTTTTAAAAACAAACCTTGCATATTTAAAAAATTGAATTTTATTTTATTAAGGATATTAAATGATTTTGTTAATTATGCTTATATATTCTTTCGGAATATTTAAATTTTTTATTTCAGATTTTGAAAAAAAATTATATTCAGAATGTTCATGAGAAATTACAATCGAAGAGTCACAATAAATTTCTGCTGAATAAGTTAAAATAAACACAGAAACATCATTAAATTTTAAACAAAGAGGTTTTAAAATTTTTAAATTATTTATTTCCAAATTTGTTTCTTCTTTAGTTTCTCTTTTTAAACACTCTTCAACACCCTCATTAAAATTAATTTTACCACCAGGAAAATCCCATTCATTTCTTTCATTTTTTAAACAAAGGACTTTATTATTATCGATAATTATTGCTTTAATTGATATAGGAAATTTATCAGAAATATCATCAGTCCTGAAAAACTTTGAAAAAATATAAATTATTAACCTATAAAATGTTTTTATCACTTTTGTCTAAAATTTGAAATTCTGAATGATTAGAAATATATTCTGGAATAATTTTTTTCATTAAACTTACTACCTTAAAATGATCAAAGGAATTAAACGCTAAGTCAATTAAATCATCTATTAAACTTGACAATTCTTTGTCAACAACTTCTTTGTTTGCAATAAATATTAAATTGTTATAAGTCTTTACTAAATTCTCAGAACCAAGTAACAGTTCTTCATATAATTTTTCACCAGCTCTTAGACCAGTAAACTCAATATTTATATCTTTTCCTATTTTTAAACCTTTTTGAGTAACCATATTTTTAGCCAAATCAAATATTTTAATGGGATCTCCCATGTCAAAAATAAAAATCTCTCCTCCTTTTCCCATAGATCCAGCTTCAATGACCAACTGACTAGCTTCAGGAATTGTCATAAAATATCTTTCTATGTCTGGATGAGTAATAGTAATTGGGCCACCATTTTCAATTTGTTTTTCAAAAATAGGAACCACTGAACCGTTAGACCCTAAAACATTACCAAATCTAGTTGTTATTAACTTTGTGTTGTTTTTTATGTCACTAATTTTTGAAGCTAAATACAATTCACATATTCTTTTTGAAGCACCCATAACGTTAGTAGGGTTAACCGCCTTATCTGTTGATATTAATACAAAATTCTTTACTTTAAATTTGATTGAAAAGTCAACAATTAGTTTTGTTCCATAGACATTATTTATAATGGCAGTTCTAGGATTAGATTCCATCATATTAACATGTTTATAAGCTGCAGCGTGAAAAACAATATCAATTTTATGCAGAGAAAAAATCTTGTTTACAACTTTTTTATCAGTAACTGAGTCTACATAATATATTACTTTTATTTTCTGGGAAATCAAATCCAATTCCTCCTTAAAATTAAACATTGGGGTTTCTGCATTATCCAATAATATGACTTTAGCTGGTTTAAACTTAGTTATTTGCCTTATGATTTCAGACCCGATAGAGCCAGCTGCACCAGTAACAAGTATTGATTTTCCATTATAAAGGAATTTATTTTTTTTATTATCAATTTTTATTTGTCCTCTACATATTAAATCTTGAATTTTAATTTCTTTAAGTTTTGAAATGTTTGGGATTCCATTAATCCAAGATTTTGCAGCTGGAAGTTTTAAAAGTTGAATATTTAAATTTTGAAAATAATCAAACAAAGAAGCTTGTCTATTTAATGAGATTTTTTCAGTAGAAATTATCACTTTAGAAATATTATTTTCAGAAACAAACTTATTAAGCTTAGCGCCAGGTCGAAAGACTGGAACCCCGTCAAGAATTTTTCCAGTTTTGAATTTATCATCATCAACAAAACCTAATATTTTGAATTCTGAACTGTTATAAAATGCTCTTTTAGCAATAATACCACTATTACCTGCACTAAAAATCATTATGTTATTTAGATGACCATTTTTTTTATTGATTCTAGAAAATAAAATTTTAATAAAGACACGATAGGAAACTAAAAAAGAAAATGAAAAAAAAAATAAAAATAAATCATTAATTTCAAATTTATTTTCAAAAATGTTTGCATAAACATAAAAAGCTACAGAACCTAAAAAAATCCCAATTAGCAATCTTATAATATCATTTATATTTAGATATCTAAACATTGTATTATATGACTTTAAAAAATATAAAATAACAACTGTAAGAAAAGGGAAGAATAAATAAGAAATTAAATTTAAATTTTCATTTGTTAAACCAATTATTTGATTTATAAAATGAAAAATAATAGCTAGTGAAAAAAAATCAATTAATAGCTTGAACCATACAGGATAAGAAATTTTGAATATTATATTAAACAATTTTATAAAATTTAATTGAGATTAACATTTTAAAGTTAGCCGTAAACTTTTCCACTTCTGTCTTTTACAATATTATTAGAGCCAGGCGGAGGAGAAGGTATTAATTTTTCTTTTCTTTCAGCAATTTTGATTAATGACTCTGATGCCTTGTATTCCTTTAACAATTTTGAAACATTTTTTAAAGCTAGTTCTCTGTTGAATATTGTAAATATAGTTATAAATATTAACCTTATATCTAATAAAAAAGATTGGTTTTGAACATAAAAAAGTCCTAAAAATCCTTTTCCAGGCCTAATTAATTGATTGTAATCAATATCAGGATCCTTACTATTTAATAGTATTTCACCTTCATCAGAAAAAACTATTGATGATATATCTGTTATTCCGGGCTTCACTAACAGAAGTTTTTTCTCGGCATCAGTATATAAGTCTGTTTCTCTTTTTACATTTGGCCTTGGCCCGACTAAACTCATATCACCCAAGAAAACATTTATTAGTTGAGATAACTCATCAATTTTGAATTTTCGAATAAACTTTCCAATTTTAGTAATTCTCATGTCATCATTTGAAGTGGAGTCAACTCCAGATTTATCAGCATTAACTACCATTGAACGTAATTTAAACATTTTAAATGTCTTGCCTTTTATTCCAACTCTGCTGGCAATGTAAAATGGATTACTAAAATCATTAATCCAAACTAAAAACATAACAAACAATAAAACGGGTGATAATATTATTAAACCAAAAAATGATATAAAAAAATCAAACATTCTTTTCATTTTAAGATGCCTTTAATAGTGCTTATAATTTTTTCTTGGCTTATGTAATATTCATTTTCTAATGGTTTACTAGTTGGTGCTGGTGCATCCGTGAGTGTTAATCGTACGGGTCTCGATAATAATGATGAGGGATTTAATCTTTCAGTTACTCCAGCGATTATTTCTCCTGCTACTCCACATGTTGTCCACCCTCCATCAATAGTTAATAATCTACCAGTTTTTGTTACAGAATTAATCAATTTATCATACTTTAACGGATTCAATACTCTAAGATCAATTAATTCTATTGAATAATTTTCTAATTCAAGTTGTTTGATTACTCTTTTAGCCTGTAAGCATGAAAAGCTATTCGCAACTATAGTAAGATCATTTCCTTCAATTAGGATTTTACTTTCTTGTTCGCTCAATATTAATATATCTTTAACAGGTTCTAAATCATCTTCCTCATCATATAACCATCTGTCTTCAATAAATAAAACAGGATCTGGACATAATACTGATGAAATCAATAAGTCTCTTGCGTCTTTAACAGTTGTAGGTAAAACAACTCTAAGACCAGGAATGTGAGCAAACCACGAATGCAATGATTGTGAATGTTGAGCCCCTTGCTCACCTCCACGGTTTACAATTCCTCTTATAGTTATGTTTGGGTGAGATTGACCACCAAACATTGATGACCATTTTGCAGCTTGAGTTACGATTTGATCAACTGCAAGAATCATGAAATCCATTCTGGGATGTACAACTATAGGTTTATATCCGTATAATGATGCTCCCAAAGCTGCACCTGTTACAGCAACTTCAGAAACCGGACTGTCTATTATTCTTTCTTTACCATAAATCTTGTCAAGATCTGTCATCGTTGAACCAACATACCATGGACTCCACAAACCTTGACCAAACACAAATACCTCAGGATAGTTATTTAATAAATATTTATGTGCTTCTAAAATTGCTGCTCCATAAGTATATTTCATTATTTATAAATTATTTCTGAAAGCAATGTTTTGGGTGGATAAGGTGATTTTAATGCTTCTTCCCATTGCTCTTTTAAATTCTTATCTATTACTTTAGTAATTTTTTTAAAATCATTTCGTGATATAATATTTTTATTAATCAGAGAATCTTTAAGTCTTTTTATAGGATCTCTTTTTTTCCATGTTTTTAAATCATGTTTTCTCTTAACGCCTACGTCTATATCCTCACTTGGACCAACATGCCCCCTCCATCTATAAGTCATAGCCTCAATAAAATATGGGCCTTTATTTTTTCTACAATACATTACTGCTTTTTCTGATGCTTTATAGATATCAGTTAAATTATTTCCATCAACAACTTTAAATGGTATTCCATGTGCATCAGCAAATCTTGCTGTGGAATTGTGTGGTTGTCTAAGATCTATATGCATATGGCTAGCAAATAAATTATTTTCAACAACGAATATTATTGGAAGTTTCATTATTGAAGCTAAATTAAAAGATTCTTGAACAGAACCTTCCTCACATGCACTGTCGCCTAAATAACTCACAGCTATATCACCTGATTTATCTTTCTTTGCAGCTAAGGCTGCACCCGTTGCTATTGGAACAGAAGCTCCAACGATTGGAACTGATCCTCCAAACCCAACACTTGGATCATATAAGTGCATTGAGCCACCCATTCCTTTAGAGCATCCGTTAACTCTTCCAAGTGTTTCTGCAAATAACTTATAAACACTACCTCTCAGTGCTAAGTAATGAGTGTGTGAACGATGACCACCAAACACTCTATCAGTAGATTGAAGAAATCTAGATAAGCCAACAGCTGTAGCTTCTTGACCAATACCTAAATGGCATGGACACTTAATTACACCTGTGACAACATTTTCTGCTATTATCTCTTCTGCACGTCTTATTAAATACATTTGTTTTAAATCATCTAAAATATGATTTAAATCAAAACCTAAAATATTAACAGGCTCTTGATATTTTTCTGGATTTATTAAATCTCCTAGCAAATTAGCCATAAAATTCTATTTATAAAATTCTTTAATTTTTTTACAAACATAGAGCACATCATCATTATTAAGTGAAGTGTTCAATGGAATCATGAAACAACTTTTGAAAAAATTTTCTGTGAACGGCAATGATATATTATTGAAACCAAGTTTACTTAAACTATGAACAGCTTGTCCTCCCCATTGTATTAAAGTTCCAATTCCATTTTCTTTTAAAAATTTTCTTAATCTATATCGGTTCTCTGCCATGATCTCATAGTTTTGATAAACATCAAAATAATCTAAATTAGCATTAGGATTTTGAGGAAGCTTTATTTCTTTTAACGAAGAAAGCTCCTGATGATAAATTGATGCTATTTCTCTTCTTCGTTTTATTTCATCATCATAGTACGTTAATTTATAATTTAAAATTGCGGCTTGTAAATTATCCATTCTCGAATTATATCCCCACATGACAAACTCACCTTCATCATTTCTTCCGTGGTCCCGGGCAAAACGCATTTTATCATATAATTGTTTGTCGTTTGTTAAAATTGCACCTGCGTCGCCAAATGAACCTAAAGTTTTAGCTGGGTAAAAACTAATTGTTCCTGCTAAACCCATGGTTCCAGCAAATTCACCTTTATATTTTGCACCTAAAGCTTGAGCAGCATCTTCAATAATAATTAAATTATACTTTTTTGCGATTGCTCTTAAAGCATCCATATCACAGCAGCGTCCGTTAAGCTGAGTTGGTAATAATGCTTTAGTTTTATTAGTTACTGCTGCTTCAACTGCAGCTGGGTCTATCATCCAATCTTCTTTACATTCAACAGGCACAGGCTTTGCTTTTACAAAAGCGACTGCACCTGCAGTAGCAATGTATGTATGGGAACTTAAAATTACTTCATCACCAGGTCCAATTCCTGCAGCTTCCAGTGCTAACCAAATAGCATCAGTACCATTGGCAACACCAATTGCATATTTAACATCACAGTATTTAGCAAGATTATTCTCAAACTGAGTTAGATCTTTTTGTAGAATATATGCTCCTCTGTTACCAATATCTTTGAAGATACTAGTAAATTTCTCCTCGTTTGACTTAAACACATATTGATAATTAAAAAAAGGTATATCTCTTGAAATGTCATTCATTTATTTATAATTTACTTGACAAATATACAACGTCTTTATCTTAGTCTTTTAAAACTCTTCCACAATTTCATTTTCAATTGGAATCTTGTTACCTACCAACTTTTGTAGTTGAGAAATATAATCTAGAATTTCATCTGTATGGTGTCCATTATTAATGAGCGTGTTCATATCTTTATTTGAAAATGGTTGTACTTTATAAGAAATCCCAAATCTTTTTACCGCAATATTGTTAAGCCAAACACGATTATCAGGTGATTCTCGTCTGAAAGGTTTCCATTTGTAATATATTAAATAATAAATTATAGATATTACCTTGAAAATAAAATCCTTTTCTGCTAATGATCGATAAACAGAACCAGAATATAAACTCCCTAAATTTGGATACATCCACTCTTGATATTTGTGACGTTTGTTGTGAAACAGTGACATTTTGTTGTAGATAGATAAACTATCTCCTCGTTTACCTTTAAAATAGCATCGAAAAATAATTTCATTTTGCTTTTTTGTACGAAATACTGAATTTCTATTCGAAAGTTCAAGCTCATTTTTTTTATAATTCTTTATCGATCCGTCTGGCAATATAACATCAACAGAAACCAACGTCTTTTTAATATCATCACCATATGCTCCTGCATTCATAAAAACTGCAGCTCCTACTGTTCCAGGAATACCCTCTAATCCTTCCATTCCAGTTATTGAGTGAGAAAGAGCGAATCTTGACAATAATGGAAGCTTAGTTCCACAGTCAGAAGTTATAACTCCCTTTTTCTTATCATAACTTATAAAAGTAAGTTTTGATGTTGATAATAGACAAGTATAATTAACATCATCCAAAAATATTAGATTGGTTGTTTCTCCAATAATTTTGAATATTATATTAAATCTGTTTAAATTAAAAATGCATTCTATAATTTGTTTTTGAGTATTAGGATAAAAAATGATTTCAGCGAAACCACCAGATTTAAAATAAGAAAATTCTGATAAGTTTATTGAGGATTCATAGTTTATATGTGATTTTGAAAGCCATGAAACAAAATCCTTATTTTTTAAACTCATATTAAATAAATTAAATTATTAAAATTATATTTTTAGTTTTGCTTCACAAAAAATTACCTTAAATTCTCTGTCAGTTTTTTTTGAGCTTATGATTGAAGGCAAATTGTATTTAACCATATTTTCTTCAATTTCGTAAGGTAAATTAACAAGATTTCCAAAAACAAGCTTTTTAAGTATTTTTTTCCCTATCATAGATCTTGGTACAATATTCAATTTCACAGCAATTTTTTTTACAGGCCGAAGAAATTTTTGTCTAAATGAAATATTTTTTGTCGAAACATCTCCAAAAAATTTTGTAACAAAATTATTTCTTTTAAAAATTTGTTGGAGTTCAATAACACCATAGTAATTATATGTGTAGGGGCTTGGATTAAAATCATACAAGTCTTTATTTGCAGTGCTTATAAGAATAATGCCCTCTTTTCTTAAAACTCTTTTACATTCATTAATAAAAGTTTGAAAAGATTTCAAATAATAAATCGATTCAAAAATAATTATTACATCCTTGCTTTTGTCCTCAAATGGAAGTTTGTGTGCGTCAAACTGTTTAATTGATATTCTATCTCCATAATATTTAATTGGTGTTTTAAGTATTTTATTTGAATAATCTCCTCCTTCAATTGATTTAGAAAATTTTTGTAAATACCCCAATCCCTGTCCTGAACCACAAGCAACTTCCAAAACATCCTTATCTATACAATATTTTTTTGCCCAATAATATCTTCTGCACATTCTTTCTACTTGTTCTTTTGAAACTTTAGTCCCTGCCATTTCAGTAACATCGTAATAATTAGTTTTCATTATTTCTTATTTTTAATAAATATTTGAAAATTAATAAAGTAATGAATCAAATATAATTAATTTCTCATCTAAAGACTTCTAAAATTTGCTTTCCTAAATTTATGTACTAACTGTTAAAAAAAATCGGATTACTTTATTCTTAGATCACTAAAAATATAAATGGGATTTAAAGCCTTGAGTTGAATTTTGAAAACTTCTCTTCCATTTTTAAAAAATAAATTAGATATGAAAAGAGAACTAAATTGTGTAATTATAGTTGCTACTGCAGCTCCATAAATACCAATGATTGGAATTAAAATAAAATTTAGGCCAATATTTACAAATACTGCAATAATTTGTGATATCATCAATATATTAGTTCCCTTAGTTAAGGTAAAATGACTACTTCTAAGTATAGCATTGTACATAAAAAATGTTCCAATGACATGAATTTTAAAAACATTAACACTGTTTGAAAAAGAATCATCAAAAAATATGTCAAAAAAAATTGGTGCAATTACAAAAGATAAAAATATTCCAATAACAGATATCCATGATATCACTCTAGTTAAAGCCTGATACTTCAAATAATAATATTCTCTGTTTGAATTATACCATTTAAGCATTCTTGGAAATATTGATACTTGAATTGGACTTATCACCATGGCAACTACAGCTACCATTTGAACAGAAATTGAGTAAATTCCAACTTCATCTATACTTAACATTGATCCAATCATAACTTGATCAATTCTACTGTAAATAGTTGCAGCTGTCGCCGCTATAGCCAACGGAACACTTTCTCTTATAATATTAATAATTAAGGAACTATTAAATGTTTTGTAGATATTAAGGGAATAAATTCTGTTAAATTGAAATATTAATATTATCAACTTAATAATTGATGATATAAAAATAATTACTGCGATAGTTATAATTGAAAAATTTAGACTGACAGCAAGCAACTGAAAAAGAGCACTTATTAGGTTAGCTGTGTTTGATGCTAGAACGACATTTTTAGATTTTAAATTATATTCAAAATAGTTTTGTAATCCAAATGCTAAGTTTAAAACTATATTATTAATTAGTAAAATAATGTAAATAATATTAAATTTTGAATCTTCACCTATAAAAAGCAATATAGTTAGCCCTATTAAAAGTGAAATAAAACTTAATATAACTTTCGCTATTGTAGTATTGTAAATTACAATACCATGATCAATCTCTGGATATAGCTTTTTTACAACTCTACCATCAACAAATAAAACAATAACTCCTAAAATTAGGTTTATACTAATTGCATATTGATACAATCCATAATCAGTTGGACCATAGTAATTTGCAACCTTAACAATAACTATCAGTCCCAATAATAATGTAGCAAACTTATCTAGAACAAGCCATGAAATATTATTTAATACTTTTTTTTTAATCATTAATTAATGGTAATTTTTTGATCAAGAAAAGTAAATTTAGGCTAATAATTCATTAATAATTAATTCCATGTCTTTTGTACTATTTTTAATACAATATTTTTCTACAACTTTTTTATTATAAATACCCATTGATGTCCTAAGTTTCTTATCATTAATCAAAGTCTTAAATGCTTCTGCAAAGCCTTTAATATCATTCGGATCTAAACTGAATCCTGTTTTACCATCAATTGAAAAATCCTTTATACCTTGAACGTTAGAGGTAATTAATGGCAATCCCGCAGCCATTGCCTCAATTGGTGCTATACCAAGACCTTCTCCTTTAGATGGATGTGCAAAAATATCTGAGACTTTTAATATCTCGTTTATATCATTTCTCAGGCCTATAAATTGTACACTATTTTCAATTTTAAGACTTTTTGTAAGACTTTTCAAGAATTCAAGACGTTTTCCAACTCCACAAATAATATATTTAATGTTCGGATTATTTAAAATAGCAACTGCTTTAATAATAACTTCTTGATTTTTTCTTGGAATTAATTCACCTACAGATAATATTATGAAGTCATTAGCCCCTATATTTAGTTCACTTCGTTTGATTTTGAAATCAACCGATGTGTTTTTGAATTTACTAACATCTAAACCAATTCCATTAATGTGCTTTACAGGGACGCAAAAATATTTTTTAGTGAAATCATAGTCCACTCGGTTTATTGTAACAGTCACATCAGAATAACGTGCCATAATCTTTTCTACTGGATAAAATAGCCAATTACCCAAAGGAGACCCTTTAAAAAAATGGTAACCATGGCATAAATACAATAGTTTTAATCCTTTATTTCTAAACTTGGATGCCGCAAGTCTTGTTATCACACTCATTACTGGTTCATTTGTCCATACTGCATCATATTCTCCTTCACTTATAATCTTTGATAGTTGTTTGTAGCCCTTTAAATTACTAGCTATAGCATAGGGAGAACGCTCTGCTAGTAGGTGAAAGTACTTAGAATTCGATGGAATATTATTTCGTAAGAATAAATCATATCTCTCCTCTTTGAAACCTTCAGCCGATGAACAAGCTATATCTACATGATAATTATTATCAATCAAGTATTTTACATGTGGTAACAAAAACAGATACATCATAACATCTGTTGAAGTGATTAATATTTTTTTCATCAAAAATTAACTTTAAAAATTAGTTGTGAATATTTCTTGTCTTTTTAGATTTTATTACCACTCTTGAAAGATAAACAACAAAAATTAAAATCACTAAAGAAAACAGAGACTCTTTGTTGAATATTTTCATTATTGAACCTCTAGGGGAAAGCCATAAAAGTTCTAGAAAAAGTGCTCCTAAGTAAAACATAAAAACATTTTTATTCAATCTGCTTATGAAATAGCAAGTAACATAAAGTAATAAAATACTTAATATAAAAATTAAAAAAAAATTGCCGTTAGAAAATTCATAAAATTCAGCTCCCATTGACGTCCCAATGGTAGATCCTCTATATAATTTATCCGAATTAAGTAAGTAAGTTAAATGTTGAGCCAAATAATTTTTATTTTGAATTCCTTCTAACGTATAATTTGGTGCAAATGAGAATATTCCTTGTACATATCCAAACAAAAATGGAATTTTATTAAAGAATTGATCCTTAAGTTCTATAGTATACGCTATTACTCCCATACTTGATGAATTTGAAATAATTCCAAGTGATAGGAGTTTAGGGATTGAGATTTCTGAAATTAATGATCCGAAATCCCTTGTAAATCTGTATATACCAAAAGCCGTTGAAAATATTAAAATTAAGAAAGCTGATGGAACTAGTTTTTTTAAATTAATTTTTTTATAAAATTTTGAATATATAAATATTATTGTTAACAAGACTGCAATAGTCTCACCTCTAGCACCAGCAAATATCTGTATGGAATAGGGAATCATGAATAATATTGAATATTTTACATATTGTTTACTATTCTTACTTAAAAATAATAATGCATATCCAGACATTTTAAATAAAATATCAGCTATAATTAAAACATAACTTATTTTTAAATTTAAAGATTGTAAATGCATAACTTCTACATATCCGTATATTATAGAATTATAGACTAATTCAATGTTTTTATAAATAACTAAAAGCAATAAAATATAAAATAATTTCTTTAAATTTTTTTCATATTTATTACCAGTACTTTTTATTAAAATTGATCGTTTTATATTGATTTTAAACTTAAGTGTTCCAATAAGCCAGCCTACTGAAGATCCCAAAAGCATTAATGTAATAACTAAATAAGTTTGACTTAATGTTTCTTTTGAAATAACAGTTTCCATTCCATCACCAAAAAGTATTCTATTTCCTGGTGGATAATCAAATAAATTAAACAAAACGAAAATTGGTAGTCCTACATTGAATAAAAACATCATAAATAGAAATATTTGATAAATATTAAATATTTTATCTATGGTTGATATTAGAACACACTCAAAAAAAATTATAGCTAATAAGTAATGATAAAAATCGTATGAAAAGTCAAAACCCTTAATATATGAAACTAGAATTATTAAAATAAACAAAACTAATTGTATATACAAAGTTAATAATACTAAAGATTTATTTATGTTGAGTCTTTCCATATAAAATTAAGAATACAATTTTTATTTGTAATTAATTAAATTTTATAAAAAATATTTAGTTTAAATTTCAAATTCATTTTTAGCTATCTAATTATATCTTTGATCATGTTAATATCTTCAAGTAGAATAACTTTTTTGGGATTTTTATATAAAGACTTTAAATCATTTACTAATTTATCAGCATTAAAAAAATCTATTCCTAATGTTTTATATAAAAAAATTAAATATGGTTCCTTGTCAAAAAGCATTTTTGGAGTAAAAGATGCTGTTGAAAAAAAACTGACAATTATATGTTGTTTACTTATAGAATTAAGACACTCGATTTCCCAGGTGTTTTCAATACGATCAAATATAAAATTATTTTTACATGTAAGCTGGTCAATATTTTCAATGGGATGTTTTCTATATATAAATTTATTTTTTTTTGAAATATTAGTAATTTCATTTAAAATATAATTGCATTTTACTTCAAAATTTTTTGTCGCTTCGTTTGGATTTAACATTAAATCTTTTAATCCAAAAAATGGTACTCCTAAATAAACTAATTTATTTGATTTGTATAATACATTTTTTTTATAACTAAAAATCTTATTATACAGATGATAACTGTCAGAATTTATCTTAGGAATTTTTAAAACATTCTTACCATCTCCAAAAAACATTTTTGGTTTATAAAGAAATTGCTTTTTTATACTTGATAAAATTGAGTTTTTAAAAATAAACTTGTTAGCAATTTGGAAATAAATGGATCTTTTAATAGGGTTTATGGTACGAGAAGTATATGAGCTCAACCCATCTTCTATTAAAAAAATTTCAGCATCACTATTTATTCTCCCAAATAATGAAGCGTACAATAAATTTTGAGAAATTAAAACATCATAAGTTTGTTTAGTTATTTGCTTAGAAAAATAATTAGATGATATTTTACTTAAAAAATAGCGTGGAAATAAAAACAACTTTAATAAATAAAAAGTTCCTTTTTTATTAATGAATGGAAAATCAAAAATATTTCTAAATATATTTTCATTTCTTAAGTTTTTAGATAATTGTTTCATATCCAAAGTTCTATGAAAAACAACTAAATCAGAATTTTTATTATTATAAATATTATTATTAATAAGAAGATTTATTGAATTTAAAATAGCATACTTTGAGAAGCAGATAAATAAGTGTTTTTTATTTTCCATTTATTAATAAAAAGTAATTAGCTTAAAATGGATTAATTATAATTAATATCACTAAATTTTTAACATTTTTTTTATAACCGAAATACTTTTATTTCTTTCAAAATTAATTTTTTTATTGATCTTATTCCAATCAATTTTATAATCAATATCTAAATCTGAACCAGGCCTAAGCAAATAATGATTGAGGTCAAAAATACTTAACAAATTATAAATCCTAGTTCCTGCACCAGTGATACAAACATGAAAATTTTTATTGTATAAAATTGAAAAACAACATCCATGAAAAGAATCAGTTACAATAATCTCAGCATTTCGAAATAAACCTAACCATTCTTTTGGTCCTGCTGAAAAATTGGTTTTTGATTTAATGAATCTTCCAAGAGGAAAAGGAATAGTTACAATTTTATATCCTGTTATCTTTGAAATTTTTTTTACTGAATCTAACAAGAAAGATGATATGGTTGTTTGGTAAACTAAAATATACTTTTCCTGAATCTTAGGAAAATTAGTAATTTCATCATAATCTTTTTGGGTTAATAATAACGTAGGATCTAAAACTTGGTTGGCTTTTTTATTAAATAAATCCTTTATAATATTTACGCCAGATGATTCTCTCATGTTATAAAAACTATAGTCAGATAATAATTTTTTATATTTGGATTTTAAGTTTTCACTAATTTCTTCAAATCCAAAACTTGCGGCATAACTTAATTTTTTTTCACCTGTGTTAACAAAATCAAGAAAGAAAGATGGATCTAAATTTGTTATTCCATCATTCCATACTTGATCGCTCCCTGAAATAAAGAAATCGTATTTTTGATTTAAATCAAATAAATCTTCTCTTTTCAAAATTTTGGTGTAATTCATCTTAGATCTCAGTTCTGTAAACTTAGCTCTCCTTGGTAATCTTACAATATAATATGCAATTCCAAGAAAAAAACGAATTAAACCCTTTCTTTTTAAAGCTGCTATGCCGTATGGTTTTCCCATATAATTACATTTATAGTTTAACACATGGTTTTGAACGCCAAGATTAATTAAGCATCTTTGTAGTGCATAAGCTTGTAATAATGCTCCGTAATTGTTTGCATTTTGGAATGTTATTGTAGCTGTTTTTATCACAAAAAGTTTAATAAAAATTATTTAAAATAAGGTCTGAAAATTCTCTAACTACGCCCTCACCACCTTTTTTTGACATTATTTTTATATTTTCAATTTTTTTTATATTAGAATGAGAATCGCTAGGACAAGCAGCTAGCCCAACATTTAAAAGTAGTTCTTTGCAGTTAATGTCATCACCAATATACGCAACCTCAGCAAGAGAAATTTCTTCTTTTTGACAAATTTCCAATGCTGCTTTTAATTTACTTTCATGTTCCATTCCTTGAAATAAATAATCTACTTTTAATTTTTTTGCTCTTTTTTCAACAATAGATGTTTTTTCAGAGGTAATTATTCCAACTTTTACTCCTGCTTTCTTCAATAACTCGAAACCCTTACCATCTTTTGTATTAAACTTTTTTGATTCATCACCTCTGTTAAAATAATACATGCCTGAGTCGGTTAAAGTTCCGTCTACATCAGATAAAAAAACTTTTATTTTATTATTCGGATACTTGCCAAGAATATATTTTTTCATTAAATTTTCTGCTATAATCCAATCATTTTCCTCGTCAATTTCAACATACTTAAACTCAGGCATTTCATATATTGAAATTTTTCCTGAAAGTCTGTTTTTTGATTTGATTATATTTGAAACAGTATTTATATAAAAAGCACCATTTTCAATTAAAACGCCTTCAAAATCTTGTCTTCTGGGCCTCTTTTTATAATCATAATTAATTGGTCGATTTTTATTGTTCCATAAAAACCTTTTAACTCTGACACAACTTAATAAAGAGTCCGATCTTTCTTTTTTTAACTTTTTAATAGCAATTTCATAGTCTGAAGTTTCAGTTAAAGGTGATGTAGCTTGAACAAGTATGAAATTGTCATTATCAGAATATTTTTTTTTACTTAAAAATTCTAGCATCACTAATTCACTACTTGATTGATCTTGTGCATTTAATTTAGATCGATAAAAAATCTTAGTTTTCGAAAATTTAAAATCCTCAACTACCTTACCTATTTTTTTGCAATCAGTAGCAACAACAATCTCGTCTATAAATGAAGATTTTTCCAAAGCTCTGATACTCCAATAAACTAAAGGTTTACCACAAAATAATTTTATATTCTTGTATTTAATTGACTTACTACCACATCTAGCAGGAATGAATGCAATATTCATCATTTTCTGTTTTTTAATTTTGTTCTTTGTATAGATTCAATAGGTAAAATTTCTTCAGATTTATATGATAATGCTTCATAGACAGAATTTAAGTTTCTCGACAATTTAGTCATACCACCAGGTTCGAGTGAAGCAGCATGATCTGTTCCTTTCCAAGTCCTATCTTTAGTAAAATGTCTCTCAATCCATCTAGCTCCCAAGGTGTAGGCTGAAACATCGAGAGCGATACCTAAATGGTGGCCTGAAAAGCCTATTTCATTAATTCTTTCACCAAATTGTTCATATAACCAATTAATTTCTAGAAGAGAAACATCTTTTGCTGGAACTGGATACCCTGATGTGCACGAATACAATAATAATCTTTTTTTGGCTTGATTATTTAATTCAAAAAATTTTACAATTTCCTCAACCTCAGCTCTTGTAGTCATTCCAACTGAAAGCTGGACTTGACCATCAAATTCATCTCTCAAAACCTTAAGCATATCAAAATTGTTATTACATGCAGATGGGACCTTAAGAAATTCTGGATTAAATGTTATCATTTCTTTGGCGCTGGTTACATCCCAAACAGATGTACTGTAAACCATATCTACAGAATCACAAAATTCTTTAAGCTCTTTGCTCTGCTGTAAAGTAAATTCCAAATATTCACGATGAGCTCCATAAGTGTCACCATAAGAATTGTGAGGATTTGGATGGGGATTTTTATATTGATCCTCAGTCAATAGTTCTTTATTATTTCTTTTTTGAAACTTTACATATTTAACGCCTGATCTTTTTGCCAAAACAATCAATTCTTTTGCAATATCCATACTGCCCATATGATTACATCCAATCTCGGCTATTATTTTTGGTTTTTTGTAGTCAAATTTAAACTTCATCTTAATTAATTATTTTTTAATAATTTTTGTGCTTACTGATCTTCCAATTTTTTTTTCCCAATCTCTTTCACTTCTAACATTTAAATTAGTTTTCCATCCACCTAAAATTGTATTCATTTCAATTCCTAAATTTTTTGAAAAATACAATAATGCATTGACATCCTTAGGAAAACATGTACCGCCATAGCCTATTTTTCCATCATGACCTGGAACATTCAAATGACTATCCCCAATCCGACCATCTGAAACAAAACCTTTCAAAGCATCTTGCCAATTAGCTCCAATTTTATCACATAACAATTTAAACTCATTCATAATACTGACTTTAGTTGCAAAAAAAGTATTGTTCATGTATTTAGTTAGCTCAGCAGTTTTTGAATCTGTTTGAATTATGTTTTTAATTTTAAATCTTTTATTAAATAAGGATTTTGCATTATTTGTTAATGCATATTCTCCACCTAAAATAATTCTGGATTGTGTTAACATATCTAACTTTGCAGTTCTCTCGGTTAAAAATTCAGGTGAAAAAATGATTTTAAAGTTTGGATATTGTTTAGATAACTTTTCTGTAGTTCCAGGTATAACTGTAGATTTTAGAATGTATAATGATTTATCCGTAGCCTTTTCAAAAGCTGATTCGACGTATGACAAATCTTGAGATCCATCTTCAAACATTGGGGTTGGCACACAAACAAATACGAAGTCACAATTATGTACAGACTCTATATTATTTAAACTCCTAGATGGATCCGTATCATAAATATAAATTTCTGAAATTGAGGAAAAAGCAAAAGAAATTGCCTCCCCAACAAATCCATTTCCAATAACACCTACTTTAATTTTTTTCATTATTTGATATTAATTTGATTTCACTATCTTATTAACAATAAAAATTACAATTTTATTTAATCAATTTAGATTTCTTGTCATGCCTCAAAAATAGTTAAAGTCTTTTGTTTCAATATTGAATTTGAAACAAAAAAACTCACTTTTCTATTTATTTTTTTTTCAATTTTAGGGGTAATCAACTTAAGGTAATCTTCATTTACCTTATCTCCAACAATTAAAATCTCAATATGTCCACTATCAATTCCTTCTGCATAATCACCAAGAATCATAATTTTTTTTACATCTCCAATTCTTTTTAAAACAGTTTCTAAAATATCTTCAATCCCTAAATGTTTTTTAACAATTTTTTGAATAATTTTAAATAGAGGGTGAAATACATTAGCCTTATAAATAACTTTATTATTTTCATTATGCTTATCCAAATAACCAGCTGAAGATAAATTATTTAACTCTTTTCTAATAGAATTTGTAGATTCTCCAAATTCATTTGCAAGACCGTTCAAATACCCTTTGTTAGTTATATTTAAAAAAAATTTAATTAAAAGTCTTAATCTGGTTTTGGATGTTATTAAAGTATCTAACATTTATCAAGTAATAAAAGTACTAGATTTTTTGAAAATAAAAAAACTTATTTTTGTTTGATAATTAATGAAAAAAAATGTTTTAGTAACAGGAGCCGCTGGATTTTTAGGTTCACATTTGTGTGATTATTTTCTTACAAAGAACTATAGAGTATTAGGCATTGATAATCTAATTACGGGGAACTTGAAGAATCTCTCTCATTTAAAATCAAATATTGATTTTGAATTTAAAGAAATTGATATTAATGTTGATTTTAAGATTGATAATCCGTTAGATTATATACTACATTTTGCTTCTCCAGCTAGTCCTATTGACTATTTGAAAATCCCTCTTGAAACGTTAAGAGTTGGATCCTTAGGAACAGAGAATATTTTAAAAATAGCTTTAAAAAATAATGCTCGTATTTTAATTGCTTCTACATCTGAAGTATATGGCGATCCTTTAGTACATCCACAAACTGAAGAATACTGTGGTAATGTAAACCCAGTTGGACCCAGAGGCGTTTATGATGAGGCAAAGCGATTTCAAGAAGCGTTGACAACCGCCTACCATACTTACTATGGGTTGGATATTAGAATAGCAAGAATATTTAACACTTATGGGTCAAGAATGAGAGTTAATGATGGAAGAGCAATTCCTGCATTTATGGGTCAAGTTTTGAGAGGAGAAAGTTTAACTGTTTTTGGAAACGGTTCTCAAACTAGGTCATTTTGTTTTATAGATGACATGACTGATGGAATTTATAAACTTTTACATTCAAACTATACCAAGCCAATGAACTTAGGAAATCCTGAAGAAATAGCATTGATTGATTTTGCGAAAGAAATTATTGCACTTGGAGGGCGTAAAAATAAAATTATTTTTAAGCCTATACCTATAAATGATCCAATTAAAAGAAAACCTGACATCACAAAAGCAAAAAAAATTTTAAGATGGAAACCTAAAATTTCTAGAAAAAAAGGATTGCAAAGTACTTTAAACTATTTTAGAACATTAACTTTAGAAGAATTAAATCAAAAAGAACATAAATTTGCATAAATAATTCTGAAATACTTGTGAAGAAATACACCATAATTAATTTACTTGAAATCTTTTTTATCTTTTTTTTAATTGATTCTTGTTCTTATCCTGAAATAATAAGAGATGAGCTAATTTATGATAATGATTTCGAAAGTGGAAATTTAATTGAAATTGATGGTAGTGTTACCTCTACGTTTAATAATACTACAGTACTAGGAGACTTTAACGGAGACGGCTTTACCTTGCATTTAGAAAATATTGGTGACCACGATTATGTTTTTATTTCTTTTGATTTATACATTCATGGAACTTGGGACGGAAATTTTAATGGATTTCCTGAAAATGATAAACCTGATAAATGGATTATTGAATTTGATCCAGACATGGACTTGTTAAAAGATACTTCAATAGATAAATTTGTTACTACATTTTCTAACAGCCCTTGTTTTTCAAATTATTGTTTAAGACAATCCTATCCCGAAAACTATCCTTTTGAAAATAATCCAAAAACTGGAAACAGTAAAGTTAATTTACCAAGTATTTGCAAAGACTCCTACTTTGGAGGAGAATCAACATTATATAAAATTGAAAAAGTGTTTAGACACTCCGGCAATGCAGTTGTTATAAGATTTTATGATGAACTTTATCAGCCAAATGCAATAGATAAGGACGGAATTGTTCAATCTAAATGTGATGAGAGTTGGTCTTTAGACAATCTAAAAGTTAGAGTAATTTCGTATAAATAATGAAATATAAATTCTTATTATTTTTATTATTTACTTTTTTTGTATCATCTTCTCAAACAATTAATCTTAATGAGTCTCATTTGACTGATTACTTAAGAGCCTCACAACTACTAGGAAAATTAAATAATGATGTTTCATTTACAATTAAACCACTACATATTGGAAAAAATGGGTTAAGCATAGATAATGAAATTTTTAATTCAGAAAGATATGCTCCTACATTTCAAAGTTTTTTTAAGGGAAATGGAAAAATTAAAATTCTTCCATTTGATTATAATATTGAGTTTAATAGCCACCACCCTTATAATAGAAACAACGGTAGTATGATTCCAAATCGTGGTTATCAACACATATTGAGTATTGGAGTTTATGCAGAACTTGGGCCATTGTCAATACAGCTAAAGCCTGAACATTTATTTTCTGAAAATAAAAATTTTGATGGATTTCCTGAAAACCACTATCCCATAATATGGGCAAAAAGATATGCATTATGGAATTCCGCAGATATTCCAGAAAGATTTGGAACAAAAAGTCACAATAAAATATTAATTGGTCAATCTAACATTAGGTTAAATTATAGAGGATTAAGTATTGGAGTTTCAAATGAAAATATTTGGTGGGGGCCCTCAATTAGGAACAGTATAATGATGAGTAATCACGCCAGAGGATTTAAACACATTACATTTAATACAACCAAACCTTTAAATACCAAAATAGGGAACTTTGAATGGCAATTTGTGACAGGTCGTTTAGAAAACTCTGGTTTTACACCACCTAACACTGACTATACTTATGCTGGTACTAAAATTTACATTCCAAAAATTAATCAAAATGGGGAAACTGGTGATTGGAGATATTTTCAGGGTTATTCTATAACCTATTCTCCAAAATGGATTTCAGGCCTTTCCATAGGGCTCATAAGATGGGTTCAAATGTATAGCGCATTAGTAGAAGGAAAGTATTATTGGATGAATGGAAAACCAACCTATTTCCCACTTTTTTCTAATTTATTTAGAAAAAATGATAAATTTTCAGATTATGAAGAGCAAACAGATCAAGCTGCAGGAGTTTTTTTAAGGTGGCTATGGAAAGATTCAAAAGCTGAAATATATGCTGAATTTCACTATAATGATTCTAAGCAAAATTTAAGAGATTTATTACTTGACAGTGATCATGCAAGAGCAGCAACTATTGGTATTCAAAAAATTTTTCATTCAAAAAATAATAATTTTAACTATTTATTTTCATGGGAGTGGACTCAAATGGAGCAAACAGGTGGAAGACTTTTAAGATCGGCAGGATCATGGTACAGGCATAGTTATGTTAATGACGGTTTCACAAATCATGGTGAAATTTTAGGTTCAGGAATCGGCCCAGGCTCTAATTCTCACTACTTTGCACTTAATAGAATTTCAAATAAAGAAAAAATAGGAATTTCGTTAGAGATTATTGATCAGGACAATGATTTTTATTATAGAGCTTTTGAATCTGTAAATGATTTTAGAAGGTATTGGAAAGATTTTAATTTTCATATTAATTTTTCTAAAAAATATAGAAATCTTTGGCTGTCTTCAAATATGATTTATTCTAGAAGTTTAAATTATCAGTGGGAATTAGATGATTTTGCAAGTCCATATTATCACCCAGGAAATGATGTTAACAATTTTCATTTAAACTTAAAACTAACATACTTAATTCCTTTAGCTAACTAAGGACTTGAAAACTTCTAAATACTGTCTAGTTATAAAATCCCAATTATATTTGTTGTTAATTCCATTTATTGATTTTTGCCTGATTTTATCTATTTTAACACTCTCTTTTTCGCAAAAATCAATCATATTAGTTAATGAAAATAGTTCTTTTTTAAAAAATAATCCAAACTTTCCTTTTTGAAGCATTTCCTGATTAAATACCGTATCTAAAGCTAGAATGGCAGATCCACAAGCCATGGCCTTAATCATTGTTGGGTTAGTTCCGCCATATTCATGACCATGAATATATACAAAGCAATTAAGGTACAATTCAGAGAGTAGATTTTGATCTTTGACATAACCTGTAAAAACTAGTCGTTCATCTTTTATTTTTTTTAAATTTTTAGCATAAGAATCTTTATATGGTACATCACCTACAATAACTAGTTTCTTTTTTGAGTTTGATTTTAAAAACTCCCTAATGATTAAGTCAGCATTGTTATCAGGAACTAATCTGCCAATAACTAAATAATATTCTCTTTGTTTTAAATTCCATTTATTTATTAAATCTGGGGATTCTGATTTTCTAATATTTGCTCCATAAGCAATAACCTTAGAATCTATTTTAAAAAGATCCAAATAAACCTTTCTCATCTCATCAGAATCATTAATAATTTGATCATAAAAAAGAGTAGCCATTTTTGAAGCAAATCGATAATAAATTGATCCTAAACCTCTCCATTTTGGTCTAAGCCATTCAAGACCATCCACATTAATAACTGTTGGAATTCTAAATAATTTAGTTAAAAGACCTAAAGGACCATTTGAAGAATTTACAACAAAAACAACGTTAGGTCTAGAGAAACAAGCATGAATAATGGATAAAAAAGAGTGAATAGGTTGGGATAATATTTTTGTTTCAATTGTAGGTATGTACACTAATTTTATTCCATTTATTTCTTTTGGTCTAGTTTGAAAAAGCCCCCTGTGACAGTAAATCGTGATATTACAATCTTTAAAAACTAGTCTCTCACTTAATTCTTTTACAAAAGTTTCGTAGCCACTATACACATAAGGATATCCTCTAATTCCAATAATAGAAACTTTTATTTTTTTATTCAAAACTTGAGATTAAAAATTTTATTTTTTTTGTAAAAGTTTCATAATTAAAATTTTCAGAAATAAATTTAATAGAATTTTTTACATTATTTTTTTGCAAATCTAAATCCCTCATATAATTTAAAATTAATTGAGTAGATTTTTTAATATCATTAAAATCAACTAATAATCCATTGTTAAAATCATTCAATATTTCTCTTGCACCTCCATTATCTGTTGAAATTACAGGTATTTTACTTTGAATTGCTTCAAATATAACAGTAGGAAAAGGGTCTGGCCCTACAGGTGTATGAATAAAAAAATGGGAGTTGTTTAATATGGATTTTGTATTACTACAGAATCCCAAAAAAAATATATTTTTTTCTATTTTATATTCTTTGACTTTTAATTTTAATTTATTTAGATAAACTTCATAAAAAGGCAATGTATCTCCAACAATTTGTAAAATTAAATCCTTTCTTTCTTTTAAAATTTCATTAAACAATTCAATTAAAAACAAATGCCCTTTATAGGGTATTATTCTAGATATATTTGTAAATATTATTTTATTTTCGTGAATTTTTTTATTATTAGAAAAATCAAAAATAAAACCATTATTTATCACTAGAATTTTTTTATGCAAAACACCTTTACTTATCCAAAAATCTCTTGTAGAATTAGATACAGCTATAATTTTTTTAGAAAATAAATTAAAAATTGTGGTGATAAATTTTACATATAACTTTGAGGTATAGGGTATTTCATGAATATGAAAAATTGATGGTACTTTTGAAAAGTATGCAGCAAAGGTTGGGCTTATAATGGTGGATGTATTAGTATAAACTAAATCAATATTATTTTTATTTATAATTTTTTTGATTTGAATAGTTGACTTTATTATGTAAAAAAATCTATTTAATAGTCCAAAAAAATTAAAATATTTTTTTCTAAAAACTCCAATATTAACTATTAATATATTCACATTTTTCAGTGACTCATGATTATTTAAAGGCCCTTTTTCAGGTAGAATTAAATAAACTGAATAACCTAATTTGATTAGTATCTCAATTGTAAGAATTAAAATTTTACTTGCTCCATAAAGATCGTTTGAGCTGTGAATTAATAATATGTTTTTAAAGGATTTTTTCAAAATCTTTTATAAAGTTATGTC
>CESP01050797.1_pt1 | contig 32611 bp, 43 predicted proteins | sample 531211 | NCBI WGS metagenome assembly CESP01 (sample SAMEA2622074, study PRJEB7988) | marine metagenome | biome: marine biome (ENVO:00000447); feature: surface water layer (ENVO:00002042); material: "saline water (ENVO:00002010), including plankton (ENVO:xxxxxxxx)" | depth 5 m | reverse complement strand
GGAGATGAACAAGATAAGCCAGATTATTATATTACAGGCTATGGCCCAAGTGATCCAAAAGTAAGACAAACTTGGTTAGAAAGTAATGTTCCTTATTCTATAGCAATAAAAGATGATGATGGTGGTTACACATTTGTATCATACGCTAGATACGATCCATACTCTGGAGTATTAGCTATGATGGCCGATGCTAAAGATGTAATATATAACTCTGAAGATGAAGTTGATATTACCTCATTGATCTTAGCCGGTGGATTTGCATCTGCTAAATATGTAGGTACGGCTCTTCCTATGACACAATTCATTGGAGAGTTAACAAGAGTGATGGGTGGTAACTATGAAAGCACTCAACAAAAAATTGATAGAATTGTAAAGCTAGTTGGTGGTCAAGTTATAGAGGCCGGAACTATGGTGGGCGAACATATACAAGCCGTAGGGGTTTACAATCCATACACAGGAAAAGCGACACCTCAGTTATCTGGTAACTTTGAAAGAATGTATGAACCGGGGCAATCAAATACTACACCACAAGATATGTACCCGGAAGGCAATATGTTCAAACAAGAAATGACTAGGAATTATTACAAAGCATTAAATCAAATATGTGCAAAAACTCCTAGCTGCTCTCCTTCTTTGCCATCAAGAAAGAATAGATGGTATGAGGAATTACCTAAAACTCCGACAAGAGGATGGGTAAATACCTTGCCTTTTAGAGTTATTAAACATCCGGCAAAGAAACAAATAAATCAAGAATTAGAAAAACTAGGTTATGGTTTGCCGTATATGTCTATGAACCCAGAGCCTATGATTAAGCTAAATAATGAACAACAAGATAGATATATAGAATTATATAACTATCCAGATAGATCTCCCAGAGCCAAAGAGGTTTTTGGATCTGATATAATCCCGGGAGTAAATGAAATTCCTATGCCATTGTTAGATGCTATGCATCTATTAATTAAATCAGATGAATACAATTATGAATTTTTAAGATCAACAGGAACAAAAATACCGGCAAGTAAAAAGCATAAAGCAGATATGCTAGATGAATTGCACTATGATTATAAGAAATATGCATTCAAATTATTACAATATGAATACCCAGATATAACTGCTCTTAAACAACAAAGAGATGTATTCATAGAAAACAATATTAAGAAACCTAGAGTTTTAAACTCTCCTACAGGAGAAGAAACTCTAAAAGCTAACCAAGATAACCTTAGAGAGATGTTTCCGGAAAGAAGGTTTTAAAAATAAATAAGTGGAATATTAATCAAAATATGGTATATAATTAGAACAAAGAGGTAACATATGGCTACATTTAGTGTTAATGACCAAGTACGAAGAGTAACTGCACAGGGTAATGGAAATCTAGTAGATTTTAATTTTTCCTTCCAAGTTAATAATACCTCTGACCTTAAAGTTTTTCTAGGTTCCACACAAAAACAAGAGACAAACGATTACTCTGTAGTTACTTCTACCGGATCTGCCGGTCTTAACGCCGATGGAACAGGAACAATTAGATTTGTTTCTGCACCTACTTCTTCAGACACAGTTGTTATATTATCAGATGTACCCGTTGCCAGATCTAGTGTTTATTCTTCTGGTGGTAATGTAACTGCACAAGCCTTAGAAGGAGACTTTGACACAATAACAATGCAAATAGGAGATCTAGAAGAGAAGAACAATAGATCTATAAAAGCTCCGGTTGATGAACCGGCAACAAGTAGTTTCACAATACCAAGCAAATCTGCAAGATTAGGTAAGTTATTATCCTTTAATAGTTCAACAGGAAATCCAGAAGTCTCAGATCCGGCAGTTTCATCTGCATCTATTGGAGCAGTTACGACATTAGGAGCCGGAGTTAGTGCTACTGCAAGTGCTACTTATACTTCAAGTACAGGAGATATATCTTTTAGTTTTGGTATACCTCAAGGATCACAAGGATCTGCCGGTGCTAATGGCGTTTTTTCTGCAATAGCATCACAATCAGAGGCACAAGCCGGCACAGAAAATACCAAAGGTATGACACCACTAAGAGTATCACAGGCAATAAGTACACAAGTCTCTGCCTCAAGTGGATCTAGATTTTTTGGTATATACAAAGATAGTGCAACAGGAACTCTCAAGGTAGATCAGACAACATCTGGTGGTAGTGAGGCTTTAGTATTGTCGGAGTACGATGACAACTACATTTTTGCAAGTGGTAGTGTAACATTTGCAATAGATACCAACGGACATTTGCAAGTAACATTACCATAAAGGAGGTATAGGTGGCCACAATTGACATAGGAAAATTAAAGTTCACATTCAAAGGAGCATTTGCTACCGGAACTACATATGAGAAAGACGATGTGGTTTCTTTTGGTGGTAGTTCTTGGATATATGTAAACTCAACAAGTAAGACCGGCTCTGCTGCCGGCAACCCTTCATCATCAAACTCAACACATTGGCTAGTAATGGCAGAAGGATCAACAGTTCTTACTACTGCCGGAGATATTCTTTCACACGATGGATCTAGCCAAATCAGAATACCTAAAGGCAATGCCGGAGAGGTGTTATCTGCATCATCTTCTGGTTTAACCTTTGCTGCTCAAAGTGGATATGAAGGTTATAAGATCCTAGGATCTAACATACCACCCATTGCAGATATGGATAGTTCTAGTACATATGCTAGTAATGGTAAGTATCCTTGGTTAGCTAATTATACAAGTGGATCTGAATATATTCCTTATGACGGAATGCCTAATGGAGCTTGTGGCCCTGTGAAACGAGACAGGACGCTACCGACAACATCTTCTCCATTCTTTATGTACATCAATACAAACTATGAAATAGTTCACACCGGATACTCTCCGGCAGAAAGTGGATTAGGTGGTGCATATAGTGGAGCCGGATACAACAATCATAGTCGTAGAGTTGTTATGTCCATCAATACTGAGTTTGGTGGTATGGCAGCAGATGAGCATCCTGTAAGAATTTGGTATATGCATAACACCGGATTGTTTCTTACAAACAAAGGTAACATCTTTGTTAATGGTCAGAACAATGAAGGTGCATTAGGAATTAACTCTACTGTAGACAGACACCAATGGGTTAAAAATCCTTATGTTGGAGTAGGTGCTACTTGGAATAGTTTACAATCTCGTATCATTGGTGTGGCTCAACCTAATATTGGTGGATACCAAGGTATGGGGGGATTACAGAGATGGTATTTAATTGATGAAAATAACAGATTGTTTGTTATGGGAGCCGGATCAAATGGATGTCTTGGTCAAGGATCTACATCTAATGTTACTAAACCTCAACTTATATCTACAGTAGGATCTATCCTTTCTATTTCTGCCGGTTATAGATCTGCACATCTAATTGATACAAATGGTGCAGTACATAGCACAGGAGCAAATGACGGAGGCAACCAAGGTGGATCTGCTAAAACAACATTCTCTATAATTACGGGTGTATCTAATGTAGTACAAATTTTAAATCAAACTACTTATTACTATAATGGTAATGTCAATGGGCCTGTGTATGCACTTCAATCAGATGGAGATTTATATGGCATAGGCTATAACGGAAACGGCCAACTCGGAGATGGCACAACGAGTAACAGATCTGCTTGGACAGACATTGGTGGATCTCTAACATTCAGTTCTATAATGGTAACAGGATATGGGGCAACATCATCTGTTCACGCCTTTGGTGGAACTCCCGGTAACCCGAACAATACTATTTATAATGCCGGATACAATGGTGTCGGAACATTAGGCAGAGGCAATACAACGGGTCAGACTTCTTGGGATCAACCCATCACAGATGTATTTGATACCAACAAATATAATACTATTAATAGTTCTACTGACGGATCTATATCTACAACAGAATTACAATTTCCAAGAACTGCAATAGCTAAGATGTATCCTAAGATGACATCTGGTTATCAATCTCCGGCAGTTTATATGATAGATACTAATGGTAGGCATTGGTACTTTGGATATGAGTCAAGGGGTACATTAAACAATCATAGTGCAGCTACTTATACAAGTGCAGTTCCTTATCCTTCTCCTTGGTCACATCAAAATGCTAGTGGCACAGGTCAATATGTAGGATTAACTGATACTACTGTAGAAGATATGTTCTGTTTTGGTCATCACTATTCTGGATACTATGTATCTATAATTAGAGATAGTGCCGGTAGTTTGTGGGCAACCGGATACGATAATAACTATGGTATCTTTAGTAACAATCACGCTTATGGATCTGCCCAATGGGTAAAGCTAACACCGGGTTAAGGAGGAAAGGTATATGGCAAGAACATTATATAAAGCAAATTTAAGTCACGATATAATTAATCATCCTGTAGAAACTAAAGGGATTATTAAATGGTATGTTGATTATGTTGTGATGGAACCAGATGACAGGACAAACTATTTGTCTCTTAATAAAGATCTAAGTTACACGCTAACAAAGGCTACCTCTAAAGAAAAAACTGAATTGTTAGCTAGAGTAGATATCCTTGAAATAATCAATGGGGAAAAGACTAAAGATATTAGAGATAAGTATTCTATTGATGAAGAATTAAAAATGAATAGAACGCCAGATAGTGAAACATCAAAAGCTATGGCTAGTGATATTGCAGCTATGGTCAAAGCGATTGATGATAAATGGGATACAGAGTTTAACATTAGCTAGGAGTATTGATGCCACATCTATATGATCTTAATCCACATCTCGCACCAAAGAATTGGAAAGGCAAAACTGCCAAAGTTGTTGCACAACCAAAGTCTGGGGAGGAGCAAGGGGAAAGCTCCAAGCCTCAGACTAAAAGAGGTAGACCAAGGAAAGTAGAGGTTAAGGAAAATGCCTAAACCAACAGTAACATCAGTTCAACAAAAGATTGACAATCACGAGGAGATTTGTGCAATCCGGTGGGCAGAGATATTAGGCAGAGTAAAAAGATTAGAACTTATAATCTTAGGATCTGCCGGTACTATTATAGTAATGTTAGCAAATGTTCTCCTCAAGTCGGTAGGATGATCCGGAGTTATGATTGTTAGAATATATAGCTATAGCCAACGCTGCCTACAAGACAATCCGATCTGCGATCCAGAACGGGAGGGAACTGCATTCGGTAGGAAAACATATAGCTGCTTTTACAAATGCAACGGATGAAGTAAGAAAAGGAAAGGATAAAAAAAAGAATAGTATATGGAGTAAGTTTACAGGAAAAGATGAGAGTGATCTAGAAGAGTTTATGCATCTGGAAGATCTCAAGAAGAAAGAAGAAGAACTGAAACAACTAATGATTTATTTGGGCAGACCGGGATTACATAGTGATTGGGTTAAGTTCCAAGTAGAGGCAAGAAAAAGAAGGCAACAAGATGAGAAAGAAAGAGAACTAAAAAAGAAAGAATTGATGGACACATTAATGTTATTAACTTGGATAGTAGGTGGAGCCGTAGTAGGTGGGATTGCTTTAGTCGTAGGTATAAAAATTTTTATGGGTTAGTTATGGTATTAGGTATAGCAGATAGTATTATTGGAATAAGTGGTAAGATCCTTGACAAGTTTGTGGAGGACAAAGATCTTAAAACCAAGATCAACGCCGAACTTAAAAAAGAAATGATTGCTCTGAATATGGGGCAGATACAAACTAACTTAGAACAAGCCAAGCACCCTAGCATATTTGTATCCGGAGCTCGTCCATCTATAATGTGGATCTGTGCCTTTGGGTTAGCGTGGTCTTATGTGCTTGCACCATTTTTAAATTGGGTACTATTAGTTTCTGGATCCGACATACCTATGCCGGAACTACAGACAGAAGGACTTTTAACTTTAACACTTAGCCTTCTTGGATTAGGAGGAATGAGATCGTGGGAGAAGAGCAAAGGAATAGCTAGAGAGAATATGAAAAAATGAGTAGATACAAACCGGTTCCAAAAGTTCCCGGCACTAAAGTTCCAAAGAAATATGTGTCCGGATCTAAGAACAAGAGGGCCAGGATGAGAGAAATTATGGCAACACAAAAAGCATACAAAGAAGGTAAGTTAACAAAGGAACAAATGGATAAGATATCTAAAGCAAGATCCCGGGATAAGGCATAGCGTATGGCTGCACCAGAGAAATATCAAAAGATGTTTGGGGCAGACCGAGCTAACAAGATCTACAAGAGAGGGTTAGGGGCATACTATTCCTCGGGATCCAAGGCCGGAATGTCTGCACATCAATGGGCAGTAGCTAGACTTAAAGCACACGCTAAAGGTAAAGCAACTGTTAAAAAAGCAGACGGGGATTTATTTAAAAAGAAAGGATAATAATATGGCAGAAGAAAAACAACCAACTACCTCTACCAATAAAGGAACTAAACTTCCTAAGAATACTACGGCAGAAGAACTTGCTACCCAGATTGCAAGAGACATATCTAGAGCCGGAACAGGCAAAGGCTTGGAGAAGGAACTAGTTGGTAAGATCGTAGGTAAATCTATTAACAAAGTAATAGTCAAAAAGAATAGAGTTGGTAAAACTGCAAGAGGTGTAGTTAGATATAAACCAGACAAAGGAACTACTGCTGCATCTGATCGTCCTCTTATGGCACAGGCTTTTGCAGATACTGATCTCACTCCCGGCGAAACAAACTTATCTGGGAAGAAGGTAGAGAAGACTAAGTCTGCTACCGAAAAAAGAAGTGCCTAGAGATATAGATAAAATAATTATCCATTGCTCTGCTACTCCGGAAGGCCGGGATGTTAAAACATCCGAGATTAAAAGGTGGCATACAGAGGAAAGGAAGTGGCGAGATATTGGTTACCATTTTGTAGTGGAACTTGATGGCTCAATACACAAGGGCAGATCTGTTGGAACTAGTGGAGCTCATTGTGTTGGAGAGAACCACAACATAGGTATCTGTTATGTCGGTGGAGTTGATAAAGATATGAACCCGAAGGATACCAGAACTCCGCAGCAGAAAGAAAGTTTGATTGACTTGATACAAGATATTATGGAGGAGTATCCAGATATTAAAGTGTATGGTCATAGAGATTTCGCAGATAAACCTTGCCCATCCTACGATGCGAAAGAAGAGTACCGGGAAATCTCTAATCCCATAGTTCATTTGTAACCCAGAGCCTTATGGTTTTAGCTAACCCTTAGAGCTCTTGCATTACCGGGTACCTTTTCTATCCATCCTTTCTTTTGAAGTATACCCATAATCCTATGAACAGTAGAAGGAGATCTCCTCATTGGAATGATCTGTTCTCCAGATATTTTACCTACTGCAATTTCTCTTTGAGTTGGATAGTATCCCATCTCGTTGTAGTACAATTTAAGGAATTTATAAACTGCACTTTGTTGTGGTGTAAGTCCTACTCTATTCATTTGGATCTCCCTCTGGATCCATCTCATCGGCTAAAGCAGAAAGCCTCTCGGTCTCTGCTATCTCCTCTGCCTCTTGCCATTGATAGAAGTTCTTTAACTTATCCATCATCTCTTGTTGCAGATCTTTATCTTCCAAGTTCTCAAGAGTTTCTGCATTTGCTTTCTGGAAAGCCTCTACTTTCTCTCTCTTTGTAGCATTGCTCCAATGCTCTACTTGGTTTACTCTTAGTATTATATCGGCGAAGGCTTTGCAAAAGTCTAACTCGTTGTCAAAGGTTCTGCTTTCCTTACCGGGTATAATGAGTTCTCTTGTTAAGTCTGGCGTTGTCTGATCCTCAATGCTCTGAACCTTGTCGGCAAGAGCATCAAGATTAGATGCATCCGATGGAAGAACTTTGATTTGTTTTTCTGCATCCTCCCCGTGTGCCTCATCGGGATAGTCTCTCATCTCCTCGTAAGTGATTATCCCTTTGAGAGCATCCGGAAAACTATCTCTAATAGCAAAGCCTCTTGCTCGCATCTTTAACATCCTCCAAGGATACTGCGACCAAGGCCCTTGCTTTCCCCAGAGCCTAGCCTTCTTGCTATCCTCTACAGAAAACTTACCAAGGGTAACCTCAATCTCATTACCGACTTGCCTTTTAATTTCACAGAAGGCAGTAGTCTGATCTCCTTTATCATCCTTCTCTAACCATTCTTTCATCCCGGCAAACTTTGGATGTGACTTAACTAAAGCAAGAAGTTCATCTCCATAAACTGCCGGCTTTCCATTTATAACGGCAAGGCTATTGAGTGATCTCATCGGCGTTAGTCCGATCTCTCTTCCCCATTGCATTGCTACCAGAATATTCTCTGGCTTACCTCGGTAGGCTACCGGAACTAATTCACTTTTAGCCAACTGATTTGCTAGATCCATAGATGATTTGTTATCTATGTTTACTAATTTATTATTCATCCTTTATCTCCTTTATTGTAAATGAATGTCTCTCTGTCATATGCCCGGTCTCCACCATTTTCTTTTTGGGAACCTCGGTAGTAACAGATTTTATTTGGTATTGATCTGGTATTGTAAGAACATCTATCTCAAGATTATCCAAGAGTTCTACTATATCTTGTTTAATACCATCCTTAGTTTTCTTCCACTTCCTCTCTTCAACCGAGGCAACCAGATAGTCCTCGGACATTTGAACCATATCTTGATTTGTTTTCTTTAGAATAGTTTCATCAAGAGTTTTAGTTCGCAGAGATGTATCTTGAGTTTCAGATATTGGAGGATATCTTTTTCCATCCTCAATCATCTCCCAAAATTCTTTACACTTTTTCATAATAACTTTGCAGATCTTTTCATTGATCTCCATTGGATAGAGATGTAGATCTCCATCACTTGCAAAGCAAACTACAATGCCGTGCTTTACTCCGGCACAGATCATCTGATGTTGTACTTGCAAACTCCATTCGGGTTTGAGTTTACCTCCCTTATAAAAATCTGTTTTGATTTCAATAATGTTTTTTCCCGGGAAGATCTTGATCGGCTGCCCCCGGACTTGGACTTCATATTCTTTTGACGATTTAATTATGAAGTCTATACTTGAACCCATTCCCAGAGCCTTATGGTTTTTGTTGTAATATTCTGGAACATAGGCAAAGTCCGGTTGGATCCAAGACAAGTCATCCAGATCCGGGAGATCCCCGTAGGTACTTTCAATCTCCATCAATAGATTATTCCAGAACAATTTAAATGTCGGTAACTCTAACTCATTACCTCTTTGTATTGCCCAGAGCTTTTTGAGTTGATGATCTCTCATCGTAGAAACTTTATGCCTCGCATTAAAATGTCTCTCGTAGATCTGGTCTCTTGTTTGGAAACTATCCTTCTGTAAAACAAGACAAGCAATGTCAGATGATCCAACTTGCTTGCCATCAATAGTTAACTTTGGCATTGTTACATTCCTCCTAGTTTAGTTGTAGCGTCAATCATTCCATAATAGTTTGCACATTTATCTGACAATGCACAAAGTAAAACAGAAAAAAAATAGACGGCTACGAGTACGCCTAACATCGCAACCATCTCTATTAATCCAATAAGGATTTCTTTAAATGTGAACTTCATATTGCTCTCCTTTGTAACACATTTCTTACTGATGAGGCATACCATTCTGCTTTTCTTCTGGTCTGGATCCCTCGGTTATTTAACTCAAGTGCTATCGCCTTGAGGCTCATTCCCCGATCCTGTAGTGACTTGATCAGAGGATAAGTATTGTCTGCAAAGTTATCTGCATTCTCCTTGATCTTAGCGACACCAATGACCGATGCATCTTTGGTATCCTTCCTACCTAGGTGGGTAATTTCTATGCCCTCAGAAGTCGTATATGATCCTTCTGTGGCTATGATATGTTTGATCCTATCCATTGCCATCTTGGTTCTCTCGGAGATCATAATCCTCTCCAGAGTATTTACCCAAGCAAGACCACCGATCATCTTCTGATCTAGGTTTGGCATATCAATAACATCAATTTCTATTTTACCTTTGGCTACTTCCTGTTCAAAGAATGTAGCAACCTCTGAAGTTCTCCCCAATCTTGACAGGGAATAAACTACCAGAGGAACTTTATTCTTTTTAGAATATCGGATCGCCTCGTGGAGGATCGGTCTCTGATCCCAAGACAATCCTCCGGACACGGCACACTCCCGGAAGATCTTTAGATCCTCCCCGGGATATTTCTTTTTGATAGGATGTAACTGATTATCTTCTTCTTGTTTATCAGTAGATACTCTCAACAATACACACTTCATTTTAGATCCTCCGAACATTTATTACAGATGGGTTTTGTAACTCTGATCCCGTGCATTATTATGGTAGGGATACCATCCCTGTTCTCAAAAGTTTCCTTGCTTGGACTTCCGATTGAGATAGACTTCTTTGAATACATACTGCCTTTCTCAATGATTGATTTACATTGATAGCAATCGTATTCTTTTCTTGCTCTTGTTAATTTAGGCATTGATATTCCTCTCATTAAAGTTAGTCATCATTGCGAATTGTTTTAATGTAAGTTTGTAATCCACATCAAATTGAGCAGACCTACTAGTTCCGGGAAAGCATCTTGCATTGAAAACTTTCTGGTCTCCATACATAAAGAAAAGCATTTGCTTTTGTGTACAGAACTCAAACTTAACAACTTCTCTAATCTCATCTTTTTTTATGATTGCAATTACCTCATCAAGAGTGTCACAAACTTGAGAGAAATTACTCTCTGCAAATTCTCCATAGTCTGCACAATATCCAATGTGAAATCTGTTAGGTAATCCACTTTCTCTTTTGCTTTGTAATTTGTGATCAACAAAGATATGATACCTACCAACTTGGAATGATGGGCAAGCGTCATTGCCATAAGAGATATCTACCCAATGTTCCGGAATGTCTATATCCTCAAGACAACTATCAAAGAAACTCTTGGTAGTTTCATTGTCGGTCTTTACATTACTCTTGCGATGATCCTTCTCATCTTGCTTTGCAAAGTATATGAACTCATCCACTTGGTTTGCACTTTCCCAAGCCTCTTGAAATTTGACAACAAAGTCTGCTTGCTTTCTTGTAAGTTTATCTGTGTCTATTTCATCTGCACTTGGTAAAGGTTGCAGATCATTACGATCTCCCCAAGCATTGTATATTGAGACTAAAATATCTCCGGCATAATTATTATTTTTATTTGTCATTTGTTTCTCCATCAAGTTTAATAAAAGCAATCGCAACCATTGTTATTGACCATAAGCCATTAACAAAAATTCCAATTAGCACTCGTTCAATATCTGCATTGGGATCAATAAAGAATATGATCATCATTGCAAAGATACCTAGGATGCCGAAACACCCTAGGTTAAAATAAGTAGAGGTAGATAATTTAGTCATCCCATCTACCATCTGTTTTACCATTTTGATAATCATCAAAGTCCATACCCCAATCGTGTTTTACTTTTTGAACTTTTCTAGTTTGTTTATCTAGTTGATCTAGAATGTCAGAACCTAAATCACTTTTCTCTTCGTCAGTTACTTTTGTAAGAGTTTGTCTTAGATCTCCCAAGCCTTTGTCTAGATAATCGTAAACGCTATCCAACTCCGGACAATGAGTTGACACTCTAAGATATTTTATTTTTCTTAACTTATCTCCGAGATCAGAGATGTCATTCCATACATCAATCATTGCACTTTCAATAAGGTTTAGATCTTGATGTATTCTAGTTCTTACTTTGCCTTCCGGCTCATAAGAGTTTAGGAAATCTCTTTCCTTCTGATTTAGTTTAGTTACTTTTCCCATATTTTGCTCTCCTGTTCTGGGTTTGTATTATAGAACAAATAAACTCAACTTGTTCTACTATACATATTATATCTCTGTGATATCGTGTCAATAGCTAATATATATTTTTTTTACAAGGAGTTAGAAGTGCAAGAAAACCAAGACTTAGTTCCATTATTTATTAGGATCCCAAAAGATCTGAAAGATAAATTGGATATCGTTTGCAAGAGAAAAAGGAGATCGCAAGCATCATTAGTTCAAGAGATCTTAGAAGAAGATACAAGGATCAAGATCGCCGAGCAGCTACCCACTTCCAAGGCAAGTAATGAGTAAGTACAAGAATATAAAATGCAAATATGATGGGGTAATTTTTGATAGTAAAGCCGAGGCTAGTTATTACCTATCACATTTAAAACCAAGATTAGATCGGGGAGAAATTTCTAACTTGGAATTTCATCCAAAAGTTAAATGCGAAATAGAAGGGAGGCACATATGTTATTACACGGCAGACTTCAGATACTCAGACAAGTTATCAGAAAGTCCACAAGGTGCAGTTGGTTGCCAAGTTTTGGTAGAAGTAAAAGGGTACAAGACAGATGTTTACAAATTAAAAATCAAACTAGTCAGAGCTCTTTATCCTCATATGAAAATCTTAGTGATCTCTGCAAAAGATTTAAAGTCAGAGATATCCTCATTGCCACTTCCAGAATAACTAATGTTGGATTGGATGAGGTACTATCGGATCGCAGATCTCCGGACTATGTTCTGGCAAGACATATAACAATGTACTTATCTTCTAAATATACAGGATATTCTTTTCCCAAGATCGGACACATTTTATCCCGGGATCATTCCACAATAATTTATGGCGTGAATAAAATTGCTCGGCTTTTAAAAACAAATAAGAATTTACAAGAATTAATTTATAGAATTGAAAAAGAACTAGATGGAAAAAAGTAAAGTCACTCCGGATCCGGTAAGGGATCCACCGGTAGGAAAGTTTCAATGCCCGGGAGGTCATATGATAATGCCGGCAAGGGCATATGGAGATGAAAGATTTAATCAATTCCCAATGACTTTTAGATGCCTAGCACTCTGCTGTTCTCACGCTAATTCGTGGACGGGAGTATTCTTTGTCAATCAATCTACGATCTCAAAGATAATGGGATCATCGCAACAAGCAATCTCACAACATATGCAAAGATTATTAAAGTATGGTTACTTGGAGAAACTTCGCAATGCAGATATCCGGAGGAAGTATGGAAGGAAGGGTGCATTGTGGAGAGTGATCTACGATCCAAGGATGAGTTATAAAGATAGTCTAACTAAACAACCTACCAAAGATAGAGACCCGGCAATGGAGAATGAGATAGCCGAGAATACAATGGCAATGGTTCACAACAATTATAGATCTAAAAGAAACTCTGCACATCCTGTGGATAAGATAGAAGAGAACAAGCCGGGGATTGTACAAGGTGCAGATAGTAATAGTAATAATAACAAGTCTGATCTTGTACAAGAGAACAAGCCACACCTAGTGAATAACTCCAATGATATAACTAATAATATATATATAGATAAAAATGAATGTAGAAGTATATGCTTATCGTACAAGCAATTGGTCTACGAGATGTGGGGAACTGATTGGAGATACGATCTAAGACAAGAGGCAATTGCAGAAGATCTACTGAAGTTAGGATATACCAAGGATAGTTTCTTGAATGACGCTAAGAAGATGTTGCAATGGAAGAGGAACCAGAACAAACCACCCATACAATCCTTGCAATACTTCATATCCAGAAGGAAGAACAAGGATAAACCAAAGGATGTACAGGGCATCATATCCCATATGGCTAACAGGATGAAACTAAAATGATACAAAACCCAAAGGAACGATTGAATTTTGTACGATACGACAATGTCTCAAGACTTGTCAGAAAAAAAAAATTACGATCACCCCTTCTGCCGGGTGCATATCGTAGGGGGCATTGCTCCAAAATTTTTGGCAGAAAACATAGAAAACTTTTTGAAAGGAGAGAACAATGAAAAAAGTCTATGATGTAGTACAAGCGAAGGAAATACCAGACCGAGAAAAGCCTAAGTGGTTGAATATCGGTACTGCCTTTGAAAAGGAAGGGAATATCACAGGCATCAAGATTGATGTGCTGCCGATCCCGGACAATAAGGGCGAGATCTGGCTACGCTTGTTTGAGCAGAAGAAAAAGCAAGACAACAATGACAATAGTGAACCTTTGTAGTAAGTTGATATTATGGGAAATAGAGTAATACCACCGGTAGGCAGATTTGGAGGGATAGGAGATCTACAGAAGAGATTACGAGGATCTCAGATCATCTACGAGAACAGGGATGACCTAGCAAGGGTTATGCTTGAAATTGCCTCTGCGAAGATCACAGATATCGTTTCTTGGGAAAATGGAGTATCTACCCTCAAAGATGTTAAAGACATCAATGAGGGAGCTCTAAATGCGATTAAAAGGGTAAAAATTACCCCTACCAAGAACGGAGATGTCATTGATATAGAAATGGTGGATAAGGTAAGAGTTATGCAAATGCTTGCCAAGTCCTCCGGCTTACTTGATCAAGAGAAGGATGCCGATAAACCGGCAGTAGTTTCTATTGAAATGGTTATGCCAGAAGAAAATAAGAAAGGGAAAGCGAATGATACAGAAGACGATTAAGACTATCTGGAATAATTTGGCTCCTGTACACGGCAAATATGTGGACAAAGCCAAGCAAAAGAAAACAGATCTCAAGATTGTATACCAAGGAAAGCATATGATTATTGGGAATAGTAAATTAAATAAGCCTGTAAGAACAACGAGGGTTCCGGATAAGTTTACCGGCCAGGATGTAGAACTTTATTACTTCCAATGGGATCCGGTAGATCCAAGGCAGCAGAGCTTGTTATGAGAAAGAGATTAATAAAAAAAATAAAAGAGAATAGGTATGAAGTTCTTTGGAACGCTTATCATACCTTAATAGTAATATTACTAGCCGGCATATTGTTGATAGAGTTTTTGGAGTATGTGAGATATCCGGCTCATTTTTTCGGAGTGTAATATGCATAAACTAAAAATCTTAGATTTATTTTCTGGGATTGGAGGTTTTAGTTACGCTGCCGAAAGACTTGTAGGTGGGTACGAGACCATAGGGTTCTGTGAAAAAGATAATTTTTGTAGAAAAGTTCTCAGAAAACATTGGAAGGATGTACCCATCTATGATGATATAAGGAGATTGGATGCAAGAAAAATTAAAGCAGATGTCGTTGTTGGAGGGTTCCCTTGCCAACCGGTGTCACAAAGTGGAAAAAGAGAGGGAGCAAAAGATGATCGTTGGCTCTGGGATGAGATGCTTAGAGTTATACAAGATTGTAAACCCAGATGGATCATTGGAGAAAATGTGCCGGGCATTGTTAACATTGACGATGGGGATCTATTCCAGAAATTGTGCATTGACTTGGAAAACTACAACTACGAAGTACAATCGTTTATTGTTCCGGCTTGCTCCCAAGATGCACCACACCGAAGAGACAGAGTTTGGATTGTTGCCTACTCCGACAACCCAAGATACAGAACACCCCAATATGACTTTGAACGAGAAAGGCAGAAGGGAACCGACCAAGGGCAAGAGCAGTCACTCTTTGAATTTAGCAGACCGAGTGAAGATGATGTGGCCGACACCGAATGCTTGGGATGGACAGAGAGGCCCAAGATCCGAGAAACATCTACAGGAGAACAAGGGATCTCAAACAACTTTAGTTACGGCAGTAGCACACAATCAAAGAATGTTTCCTACTCCTACTCAAGACATAGTGACAGACAGAACCAAGAAATACTCTCAAGGAGGTACGCCGTTAACACTAGCGATAAAAGACCCAACCCAGAAAGTAGAAGGGAACTTGAATTACGAATGGGTAACTTGGTTAATGGGTTACCCCAAGAACTATCTGGACATTTCCGAGAAGAACCAGAAGGAGTTCCAAGAGTTGCCACAAACCAAAAAGAAAGATCTCAAAAGTTGAAGGCGTTGGGAAATAGTATAGTACCTCAAGTCGCTGCAGAATTTTTTAAAGCAATAATAATACAGGAAAGATTATGACAGAAAAAAAAATTAAAAACACGCCCTCTACATTACAATTTGATTTTAGCAATGCTCCTACTATAGCAGAGTTTATGGGATCTAAATCTTTTATCCGAGGACTAATGGGGCCAGTTGGTTCTGGAAAATCTTACGGGTGTTGTGCAGAAATTTTAAAGATGGCTTTATCCCAAAAGCCTAGTCCGAGAGATGGCATAAAGTATTCTAGATTTGCCATCGTAAGAAATACACATCCAATGCTAAGAACAACTACTTTAAAAACTTGGCTTGAATTACTACCAGAAAATTATTGGGGCAATGTCAAATACTCTCCTCCAATAACTCATCACATAAAATTACCGGCAAGAGATGGAGCAGCCGGCGTAGATATGGAAGTTATCTTTCTTGCATTAGATGACGCTAAAGATGTTAGAAAGCTCTTATCTTTAGAATTAACCGGTGCTTGGATCAACGAGGCGAGAGAACTCCCGGTTCAGATTATACAAGGTTTGTCTCATCGTGTGGGTAGATACCCTACCAGATCTGATGGTGGCCCATCGCAATATGGGATTATACTTGATACCAATAGTATGGATGATGATCATTGGTACTACAGATATGCAGAAAAAGAAAAACCTAAAGGAAAATTTTCTTGGGAGTTTTTTAAACAACCAAGTGGAGTTTTAGAAATACCTCATTCAAAAGTACCTCAAGATATGCCAGAGGCACAAGGATATTATTTTGCATCGGGTAGATGGTGGAGAACAAATCCTAAAGCAGAAAATTTAATAAACCTTCCGGATGGATACTATGAACAATTACTTGGAGGAAAAAGTCTTGATTGGATCAGATGTTATGCAGAAGGTAAATATACTTTTGTAAAAGAAGGAAAGAGTGTATGGCACGAGTTTGATCCAGAAAATATGATCGGGGATGAACTAGAGCCAGATCCAAAGTATCCTGTAAATATCGGATTAGACTTTGGACTTACTCCGGCTGCCGTGTTCGCCCAGAGAATGCCTAATGGTAGATGGCACATACTACACGAGTTAGTTACATTTGATATTGGATTAAATAGATTTGTATCTTTGTTAAAGTCAGAGATGGAATTATATTTTCCAAAATTTAAATTCAATGTATGGGGAGATCCGGCAGGAAATCAGAGAGACCAGATCTATGAGACTACTGCATTTCAACATCTAAATGCAAATGGTATCTTAGCTCGTCCAACAAATACAAATGATTTTAGAACTAGAAGAGAGGCCGGAGCCATACCAATGACAAGATTGATAGAAGGCAAGCCGGGATTAATTGTTTCTAAAAAATGTACTCAATTAATTAAATCATTAAATGGTGGGTATCATTTCCAAAGAGTTATGAAGGGATCTGGCACCGAGGTCTACAAGGATCAACCCGTAAAAAATAATCACTCACATATTGGAGATGCATTTGGTTATGCACTATTAGGAGGAGGAGAACATAAAAGAATGGTAAGTAGAGCCGGTCAATTTGGTAATCAACAACAAGCAAGGGTATTAGATTTTGATGTTTTCTCTTGACACTTTTAAAAAAGATTACTGCCCATTTTTACGAGAGCCGGACAAGATAGTACCCTTCTCAGAGTTTCATTATCATATGATAGATCTTAATCCTTTTGATCAAGAATATGCAAGAGAGTTTCCAGATTATTCTCACTACTTACAACAATACACCCGTCAAGGATTATGTTATACAGGATTATCTGAAGGAACTATTTATGCAATCTTTGGATTTTATCAGTTATGGAAAGGCAATGCAGAATTTTTTCTGATCCCAAGCAAGCATATAAATAAAAAAGCAATGGTATTTCACAAGGTAAGTTTGCAGTTTTTTGACTATGTAGCGAACATAATGAAACTAAATCGTCTACAATTCTCTGTTTGTTCCCGAAATATTCGTGCAGTAAAATGGGCAAAATCGTGTAAGTTTATAGAAGAGGGTATTTTAAAGAATTATGGAATACTTTCTGATGATTACATAATGTTTGCAAGATATTATGAGAAAGGAAAAAAGGTATAATTATGGGTGGTATATTTAGTAGACCGAAACCTCCTCCTCCTCCTCCTCCTGTCGTTGACGAAACTTTATCTCGTAGAGAAAAAAAAGCTGCCGAGGACGAAAGAAGAGAAAGAAGAAGGATCGCTGCAAAGAGAAAGTCTAGAGCCGGTGGTGGAACTAGAATGCTTATGACGGCAGCGAGATTTGAAAATATGGGAGATACAACTAACCAAGGACAACAAACTAAGTTAGGTGCATCAAGGAACCCAAGAGACAATGCCTAGGCAATGGATAAGAAACCCCAAGTGGAGAGATGATGTATCACAAAAGCAAAACGATGAAAGAGATGAGCGAAAAGCAAAAGAACAAGAAAGCAAGTCGCAAAGCTCTGAAAAAGAAGTACGGCAAAAAAAAGACTAAGACATATTCTGCATAAGGTTGTGTTATGGTTAAGAAAGCATTTCAGAACCCGGAAGGTGGTCTCAATCAAAAAGGTAGAGATCATTTTAAAAAGAAAGAAGGATCTAATCTTAAACCTCCTGTCAAAAAAACTCCACCCAAAGGAACGGCAGAGTTTAAAAGAAAGGTTAGTTTTGCTGCTCGGTTTGCCGGTATGAAAGGCCCAATGAAAGATGATAAAGGCAGACCTACTAGAAAGGCTCTGGCTCTTAGAGCTTGGGGATTTAGAAACGAGGAAAGTGCTAGAAACTTTGCCAACACACATAAAGCAAAAGTATGAGTATAAATAAAAAAGAAGAAAAAACTTTAAGTAAACATAAAAAGCATCACTCCAAAAAGCATATGAGAAGGATGAGACTTTTAATGAAGGAAGGACTTTCTTTTAGCAAGGCACATACTCAAGCTATGAAGAAAGTAGGTAAATAGTGTTATCTCCAAAAGAAATAAAAAAAAGATATAAAATTGCTCAAACTAAAAAAGAGCAATGGAGAACTATATATGAAGAGGCATATGAATTTTGTTTGCCAATGAGGAACCTCTACGATGGGTACTATGAGATGGATGGTACTCCCGGGCAAGACAAAATGAAAAGGGTATTTGATAGCACGGCTATTCATTCTACCTCTAGATTTGCTAACAGAATACAATCATCATTATTTCCACCACAACAAAATTGGTGCAGACTTATGCCGGGGAACGATGTACCTCCGGATCAAAAAGTACAAGCACAAAGAATTTTAGATATATATTCTGAAAGAATGTTCTCTGTAATGAGACAATCAAATTTTGATTTAGCTCTTTCTGAATACTTATTAGATCTTGCCGTGGGTACGGCAGCTATGCTTATTCAACCGGGATCTGGGGATATACCAATAAGATATACATCTATACCTCTATATCAAATTACTTTTGATGAAGGCCCAGATGGAGATGTTGGATATGTTTATAGAAAATATAAAAGACCTTTTGAAGTTATTCTACAAGAATATAAAGATGGTACATTACCAGATGAATTAAAAAAGAAATATGCAGAAAAGCCTCAAGCTAATGTAGATCTGCTAGAGGTATCTTACAGAAAAGATAATCAAGTTCATTATTGTGTCCAGACAATGGAAGGCGATCACAAAATAGTTTCTAGAAAACTAAAGTCTATGCCTTTTGTTATCTCAAGATATATGGTTGTGTCCGGAGAAGTATTCGGAAGAGGGCCTTGCCTGTATGCATTACCAGATATTAAGACATTAAATAAAGTTATGGAACTAACTTTAAAGAATGCATCACTAAGTATTGGTGGAGTATTTACGGCAGTAGACGATGGCGTTCTTAATCCTCAAACTATTAAGATCCAACCGGGAGCGATCATAGGTGTATCATCTAATGGAGGTGGTAGAGGCCCAAGCCTAGCACCCCTTCCCAGATCTGGAGATCCTAACTTATCTCAGATACAAGCTAATGAACTAAGGATAGCAATTAAGAAGGCTTTACTAGATGAAGGATTACCACCAGAAACAGGCAATCCTCGTACTGCTTTAGAGATCTCACAAAGAATGAAAGATCTTTCACAGAACTTAGGTAGTGCCTTTGGAAGATTAATTAATGAAACAATGTTTCCAATTGTTAGAAGAACATTGCAGTTAATGGATGAGATGGGAATGATAGAACTCCCATTAAAGATTGATGGATTGCAAGTTACTATTCAACCGGTGTCAGAATTGGCTATGGCTAGTAATATGTCTAAACTACAACCTCTACTACAATATATGCAAATGGCTCAAGGTTTAGGGCCAAGTGGTATGATGGCGTTAAAGCAAGACGCTATAGCAGATTACATTCTTGATCAGATGGGCATAGACGCTAGATTAAGAAACACACCGGAAGAAGTAAAAGCAATGGTACAACAGGCTCAAGCACAGGCTCAACAAGTAGCACAGATGCAAGCAGAGATGCAAGGTCAAGGTGGTTCCCAAGCCTCTCCAGAGCAAAATCAACAGGAACCACCACCAGAATAGGATAAATAATGCGAGGAGTAGCCGACAAGCTAAGAGACATAAATTCAGTAGGATGGGATGGCGTTAACGCTAGTGCCGATCAACTGACTATTACCAATGAAGAAAATCAACTATCTTTAGATATTATTTTTAAAAAGACATTTCAAACAGAAGATGGTAAAAAGGTATTGGAATATTTAAGAAAAGTAACTATTGAGCAACCCTGTTGGACACCCGGGGCAGATGTTAGTTATGGCTATGCTAGGGAAGGACAGAACTCAATAGTTAGGGAAATTGAACAACGAATAAGGAGGGCAAATGAACCAAGTAGATAATAACCAAGCTGCCACACAAGAGGTAGAAAGTGATCAAAGTATTTCATCTCCTGTGGTAGGTAACCAAGGAGCAACTAATGAAGAAGTTGAAAACAAATCTATACCACATCTGGTTGATGATCAAGAAGGCGTTGATAACAATGAACCCCTTGAGGCACCGGAGTTCTTCCAAGGAGTTGAACACCATTGGGATGAGGACGAAGGCCCAGACCTTGAAGGTATCGTCAAAGAACTCAAAGACACGAAACAAAGCTACTCAGAAGCGAGGAAACTCATCTCGCAAGGAAAACACAAAGCACCGGAAAACGGGGAATACTCGCAAGAAGTCTTAGAAGAATTAGGGATTGATGAAGATGATCCTATGCTTGATACATATGTAGATTGGGCAAATAAGTACGGGATATCTCAAGCTGCTTTTGATGATCTGGCAAGAGGTATGATTGGCAAAGCAATGTCTAATCAAGTTGATACTGCACAAACAGTTGCAGATATGAAGTCAGAACTTGGAGCAGATGCAGATAATATCTTAAAATCAAATATTCAATGGGCAGATGGTCTAGTTGCTAAAGGCGTACTTTCAGAAGATGAGAGAGAAGAACTAGATGTTATGGGTGGAACTCCGGCAGCACAAAGAATACTTGTTAAGTTAAGGCAGATGCAAGGAGATATGGCACCTATACCAACTGTTTCTGCTCCAGATGGTTTGGAAAGTGAACAAGAGTTTAAAAGTGAAATGTCTAAATCTATGAATGATCCTCGTTATGGGGTTGACGCTAACTTTACACGAGAGGTTGAACAGAAGTTTGTTAAGAGATATAACAGATAAGTCAGAGGATAATTCACAGAGAGAGCTTGTTAGTGAGACCTCTAGTATTACCTTCTCTACCGACTTAGGGGATGTCGTTAAACTCCCCACCAACCTAGGAGAAAAATGACACTACCAGATATTATTGATAAGGCTAAAGATCTTTGGCAGAGAACTCCTCCGAAGATCCAATTAGTTTTATTTGCTATTTATTCTATCATTCTAATAATCTTGTAATACAACATATTGTATTAATTATCTGTACAAGCCACACATTGTATGATAAATATTATAAGTGAATGATAACAGTTGGATTACTGCCATTCTGTTGCAGATCAAATTCTGTCAATGCCTATAGAACTAGGTAGAGGACAGCCCAAGGTGTTCTTGGATAACTAACCTCGCTTAATTTAATAATGAGTAAAGGAGTTTAGTTATGACTACTCAAGCAAATCTATCTCCGGCTTTTGTTCAATTATTTGATGCAGAAGTGCATCAAGCCTATCAGAGCTCGGCAGTTCTGAATGGTGCAGCGAGAACAAGAACAGGAGTAGTGGGATCCACAGTAAATTTTCCCAAGGTTGGAAAAGGACAAGCTAGTGTGAGAACACCGGCTACTGATGTGGTGCCACTTAATACGGCCTTTAGTTCGGTGTCTTGTAGTCTCACAGACTATGTGGCAGCCGAGTACAGCGACATCTTTTTGCAAACCAAGATTAATTTTGATGAGCGAAGAGAATTGGCACAAGTAGTGGGAAATGCGATTGGTAGGAGGCAAGATCAGGTGCTATTAGATGCACTTGCAACAGCGTCTGCCGGTTCCACAGTAGCGAATACTGTTGTTACAACAGGATCTGCTACGGCATCAAACCTTAATGTAGGTAAGATTATTGAGGCGAAAAAGTTGTTGGATAAGAAAAATGTTCCATCACAAAATCGTCATATGATTATTCACGCCAATAATCTTAGTGGATTGCTCTCAGATGAAAGAGCTATTAGTTCGGACTTCCAGACAATCCAAGCCTTAGTTCAAGGATCTATTAACCAGATGATGGGATTTACCTTTCATATCCTAGGGGATAGAGATGAGGGTGGATTAAGCGTAGATGGATCTAATGATCGTTCTTGCTTTGCCTTTCATCAATCTGCCGTAGGTGTTGCAGTAGGTATAGCACCATCAACGGAAATTAACTACATCGCCGAAAAAACGAGCTTCTTAGTGACCGGAAAATTAAGTATGGGAAGTGTCGTGATTGATACGGATGGTCTAGTTGATGTAACTTGTAGGGAGGCGTAATTATGGCTTTTGATCGTAAACAATGGAACCCTATTGGTGGGCAATCCAAAAAAGGTACTGCACCACAAATGTTCAGTTACACTACAACAGATAGCCAAGCTACTGTTAGAGCGTCTGGATATATGAATGAAGTTGCACAAGATCTTGCAGTTGGCGATATAATATTTGTCAATGCATCTACAGGAGGCACACTAACTGCATCAATACACACAGTAGTTAGTAATGCATCTAATGTAGTAGATCTAAGTGACGGCACGACAATCGCACAAACTGATAGCGATTAATTAACTTAGGAGAGGGGAGAGATCCCCTCTTCTCAAATGTTCCTTGTGGAACAAAGAAAGGAATGTTATGGCAGTTGGAGATACCGATGTTGGAATTGTAAATAAAGCTCTCTTGTTCCTAGGTTCCGATGTCATAACATCTTTTCAAGATGGAACACCACAAGCTACAATATCCAAGAATTTATATGATAATGTAAAACAATCTACATTGGGAATGTATAGATGGAGTTTTACTATAGCTAAATCACAATTAGCTAGAGACACAGTTACTCCAAAATCTGAATGGACATATCAGTATTTATTACCAAATGATATGATAACAGGAGTTCCGGAGGCAGTAAGAACTACAGGATCCCCGGGAGGAGCATTATTCACAGGATGGGAAATAAATCAAAGTTCTGGTGGTGGTGCAGTTCTAATGACAGAAAGCACAGAGATACACATAGATTATCAGAAAAATGTAAGTGAAGGTAATATGCCTGTTTACTTTGTTACTTTGCTTGCATATCAGATGGCTTGGCATATTGCCGAGGCTATAACAGATCAGACAACAAAAGCAGAGTATTGGAGAACAGTTGCCCTCGGAACGGCAGCAGAAGGATTAAGAGGTGGTTTTTTTAGACAAGCCTGTGCAATAGATAGTGGAGGGCAAACACCTCAAGTGATTGGGGATTATTTGCTTACAGATATTAGATGAGCAGAATACAACAATATCAAGCCTCCTTTACAGTTGGAGAGATGGATCCTTTACTAAGGGGAAGGGTAGATCTACAACAATATTATAATTCTGTATCAGAGGCTACTAATGTAATCTTTGAACCTCAAGGTGGTTTTAGTCGTAGACCGGGATTGAGATTTGTACAAGATATAACAGGCGATAGTCCAGAAAATGGACATATGCTTATTCCTTTTGAATTTAGTACATCATCAAACTTTATGGTAGTTGCATCGGCTACTATAACTACTATGCCTAATGCAAAAATTAGATTTAGAATATATAAAAATCAACAACTCATTACTAATATAAATGGATCTGGGGATGATTACTTAGAATATGGTGTCGGAACTTTATATGGAACAACAAGTTTTGATATTAATGAAATGTACTATACACAAAGTGCAGATACTTTAATTTGTGTTCATCCTTCCTTTAGACCATTTAGTTTAGTAAGAGGAGCGACTGATAGTGATTGGACGGCTACTAGTCTTGCCGGATCACTAACAATTCCAAGACACGCTTTTACATTAGTTACTACCAGACCAACAACAACACTAACTCCAAATAAAGTAGACGGAACAGTAACTCTTACTGCCGGCTCAAGTATCTTTCAAAGTACAGATGTAGATCAGTTTGTTGAAGTAGATGACGGATTTGGTAGATTAAGGATTACTCAATTTATATCTGGTACCGAAGTAAAGGGAATAACAGAAGTTCCTTTTTTTGATACTACGGCTATATCTTCAAATACTTACATCATAGAAAGAGGTTATGAGAATAGTTGGTCAGATCAGAGAGGGTGGCCGAGGACGGCAACCTTTCACGAGGGTAGACTTTACTTTGGTGGATCGGCATCCTTACCTTCAACATTGTTTGGATCTAAGGTAAATGACTTCTTTAACTTCAAAGCTGCCGAAGGTTTAGACGATGATGCACTTAAAGTAACTTTAGCTACAGACCAAGTTAACTCTATTACGGCTCTTAGATCCGGGAGAGACCTTCAGATTTTTACAACCGGCTCTGAGTTTTTTGTACCTCAAGGCGATCTAGATCCTATAACACCAAGCAATATTGTTATTAAGTCTGCAACAAAAAGAGGAGCAAAGCCTAACATAAGACCACAAGCTGCCGAAGGTGGTACTTTATTTATTCAAAGACAGGGTAAAAGTATTAGAGAGTTATTGTTTTCTGATGTTGAATTATCTTATGTTGCAAATAACATTTCTCTTTTAGCGTCACATCTTATTGTAGATCCCAAAAGATTAGCACTTAGAAGAGCTACAGATACTACCGAGGGAGACTTACTTATGGTCTTGAATGGTACTGATGCATCTGGTTATAGATCTGCAAGTCAAAGTGCTATTGGTGGTATAGCTGCCTATATGCTTAACAAAGGACAAAATATTGTGGCACCATCTTTGTTGGTTACTGATGGTGTATTTACAGATGTTAGCACAGATCTAGACGATATATTTGTTGTTGTAAAAAGATCTGTAGGTGGATCAGATAAATATTTTGTAGAAGTTTTTGATGATGATTTTACTACAGATAGTGGTGTTCAAGTTACTAGTGGTTTCTCCGGAACTACCTACGGAGGACTATCACATATAAATGGTAAGTCAGTAGATGTTATCAGAGATGATATAGTAGATCCGAGATCAACTGTATCCGGTGGTAACTTTACCACATCATTACAACCAACATCGTATGTAGAAAGTGGAATACCCTTTTCTATAAATGTCGTTACACAATCAGTAGAAACAAGATTGCCTTCTGGTGTTATCCAAGGAATGAAGAAAAGAATATTAGAGATAACTCCTGTTTTATATAAAACACAAAATATTACAATTAATGGTAGACAAATACCTCTTAACACTTACCCGGCATCTGGAGTAGGTGGAGTATTTAGTTATACAGGAGTAACTAAAACTCCGGGATTTTTAGGTTATAACCAAGAGGCAAGAATAACAATATCACAAGACCAACCGGTATTCTTAACTGTTTTGAGTTTAGATTATAAGGTTAGTGTTGGACAATAGAAGGAGAGTAAAATGAGTGGATTAGAACCTGTACTTTTGGCAGCTGCAATCGGAGGAACTGCTTTACAATATATGGCAACTGTTGATGCCGGTAAGGCCGAGAAAGGATTGATGGAGGCTAGAGCTCGTGAGGCAGAGATCCAAGGTAGAAGAGATGCAATCAACTATAAAGAAAAAGGAATAGATGATTTAAAACAACTAAACAAAACTATGGCTACCCTTAATGCCCGTGCCGGATCTGGGAATATGAACCCATACTCTACAGGAGATACAACAGATATTCTTATGGGTTATTCACTTAGAGAGGCAGTAAACGATTTTACAGTAGCTAGAGACAATGCAACTATATCAACTCAAATGGGTCAGTTCCAAGCAGCGAACTATAGAGTAGCCGGAGAGAATGCTCTTAGAACTGCTAAGAAAAGTGCAATGGCCGGAGTATTTACAAATGTTGCTACTGTTGGATTAACTTATGGGCCTTCTGCTGCCCCAAGTTTATTTCCGAATATGAGTAAGACAACAACAACAAGTGATATAAGAGCAAAAGAAAACATTAAGAAAGTTGGAGTACATCACGAGACAGGATTGAATTTGTATATGTTTAATTACATTTGGGATAAAACTAAATACATAGGAGTAATTGCTCAAGAAGTATTAGAAAAATTTCCAAAAGCAGTTGATCATTCAGATCACTTCTTAGCCGTTGACTATAATGTTCTTGGTCTTGAATTTAAAAAGGTAGTGTAAGTCTATGGCAGAGGCAAAGGTATATGAGAGAAGAAGGGTAGGACAACTAAACATACCCCGAATTGATTTCGCTGCAGAACGATCTCTAGTCCAATCACAAAGACAAATGGCAAATGATCTTGCCACTATGAATAAATTTGTGTTTGGTCAATTAGAAGGCGTAGTCAAAGAACGAGCAAAAAGATATGGAGTAGAAAATGCTCCCGGCTTAGAACAACTAGAAGATATATACAACTATAATAGAGGCATTGAAGATGCCAGAGCTATCCCGGAAGATCAAAGATCTGATGAACAACAAGATCTAGCAGAACAAGATCTAAAAAAATTAGAAGGTGTCGGCGATAGCTATAGCGTCTTTGGTAAAACTGCTAAAGCCTTTTATCTTGATAGTGCTAGTAAGACAATTGAAACTCTTGCTAAAAAAGAAATACTCTCACTTATAACTATAGCCGAGCAGAACGACACTCCATATGCAGATATCAAAGATCAATTACAGGATGTTGTTGATGGCTACACAGAGACATTAGCAGATCAAGATCAGTTTGTAGGTAAACTGCTAAATTCAGAATTATCTTTGTTTGCATACTCACAGGGCCAGGATTATGCAAGATCAGAATTAGCTAAACTAAGAGATAAAAGAAAAGCAGAATTTACAGTTACCACAGAAACTTTCTTTGAAGGATTGCCTAATGAAATTCAATATTTAGTAAATGCAGAAATACTAAGTAAGGAAGGTGTAAAAGATAAAGATGGTAAAGTTGTTAAAGATGAAATTGCAATTAGAAGTATAGTTGGCAACAAAAGAATAGATGACAAGTTTGCCTCTATAATTGCACAGATGCCCGGTCTTGGTTTTAAAAGTCCGGCTATAAGACAGATGCGAGATGATTTTAATAAAGCAGTTCTAAATGCTCAAATGGTAGTTATTAAAAAACATATGCTTGAAAATGAAAACCCAGAGGTACTTGTAGGGAACATTAAGAAAGCAGCTAAGATTATATCTACACTTACTAAAAAAGATGGAACTCTTAAAATACCAAGCGATGCACAAAAAAAACAACTAAGTGCAATTCCAAAAGAAGTTGTAAACGCTTTAGTTATTGGAGATAGCAATGATACATTGGATATTTTAAAAGCTATTAGAGATGAGAAGAAAGCAGAAAATGAATACACTACTTCTAATCTTAATACGGCAAGCAAAATTAGAGATGATGTAACTAGAATAAAAAACAATTCATTTTTTAATTTAAGTCAATCTCTTACACAAAATAATGAAATTGATATTTTTAATCAAATGGATGTTTTACTAGCAACATATAAAGCAGAAGGTTTAGATACAGGCGTTGGTAGTGACTATCAAAAAAATCTACAGGCTTTAGAAAATCTAAAAGCCGGCATTCCTATTGTTGAAAGTGCCATTCAGTTAGATACAGAAACTGCACTTGTAAATGATCTAAATAGAGAAAACCCAGAATATAATACGGCAGATATAAATGTTATGTATAGCTCTGGTCTATTAACAAGAAAAGCATACAAAGAATATTCTAAACTATATCAAGCACAAGGAGATAGAAATTTCAAAGAGGCTCAATCAATAATCAGAGCTAGAATGGGTATACCTACTAACGCTATCTATGGAGCCGGCGATCTAAAAAAAGGTAAACTAGCAATATACAAAAGATTTGAAAGTAGGCTTTTAGCAGAAAGAGATAAGTTTGAAGGAGAAGGAACTTTTGATGCCGTTGAATGGGTTAATGCTAATATAGATGGATTTACTTTAGAAACTGATAAAGAGTTTTATGGGCAAGAATATGCAGAGTTAATGGATTGGGTAAACACAAGAGGGGGTACTAAAAAAGCTGCAGATCAAATGATTGAAAAATTTATTAGAGATGGCGATCAAGAACAAGCAGACTTATTTAAATCGTTTAATAAAAGGATAGCAGATTATAATAAAGCTAATCCTAGAAATATGATACCGGGATGGGAGCCTAGTCCATAATGAGTGAATTAGAATTATTTAGTAAAATATATATGGAAGAGGCTAACGCCGAAGAGTTTGGAGATGGGAGCCGATTTATCTACTTTGATAAAAAAAAGAATAATCAAGTCATAGAAGATGGCGATGCCCCTATGGAAAAAGGTTATCCCGGAATAATGGATGTAGATAGCGATGAGGCACAAACCTACGATGCAAAAAGATTAAGAGTATTTGGTTTTCCGGATGCAGTTCTAGATCCACAAGAGATTGACAAAGTACGGAAGATGAAAGAGGGATCTCAGATTACAGACAAGAATTGGATTACTGCATCTAAAATTATGCATACATATCTTACTGATAAAAAAATTGATCTCACTAAAAATTTAATTGTTAATCAAGATCCGGACATTAAAGGAGAAAAAATGTCTGATAATGATTATGCAGAATGGGGTAGAGATTGGATGAGTTCTGTTAATAACAATCTAAGTTACTTTGTTGCAGACTACACAAGGATGGGAGATCTCCCAAAGGAGGTTGCACAATCATTCTACTATCTTATGGAAACTTCAGATAGAGATGGATTGCTTTTGAAAAACTTTAAGACAGGATTGTACTACACATTCCAAGATGCAGCGAACTACTTTGGATTAACTACATTAGGATTAGCACTTATACCAAAGTATCTGGGCAAAAGAGCAACAAAAGAGGCAATCAAAAAATCATTAATGAAAAAGATATTTGGTAAGCCTACTACAATGCAAGTGATTGTAGGTGCAGATGCCGGGGCATATACATTGCTAGACGATGCAGTAAGGCAGAATGTTAGTATAGATGCAGATGTCCAAGAAGAATATAGCAAACTTCAAGGTGGAGCAATGTTTACTGCCGGAGCCGTGTTAGGTAGTGGTATAACAAGAGCAACAGAAGTAGGTGTTGATGTTGCTAAGAAAGGTATAGATAAAGTAAAGCAGATTAGATCGGGAACTAATGTAGATAATACTGCGAACAAACCAGAGCCTTTTGCTATTCCAGATAATCCTTTTGAAAAGAATACCAAAACATTTTCTCTGGCTACATCTAAAGAAGAACTAATTGAAGGTGCGAAAATATCCGAAGACGCTAGAACTTGGTATACTAGGCACAATGAAACAATAGAAGAATTGTTTGGAGAGGATGCACAATTATTTAAAGAACTTATTGGAGTAACATCACAACAAGCCTCTGTAGATGAGAATATAGCTAGAGCTATGATGGCGTATGATTATCTAAAAACACACGGCACTTTTAAAAAATTACAAGCAAAAACTAAAAATGTAGTAAATCCAACAGAACATCATTTACCTCTATTATCTGGAGTAATAGGTAATCTTAGAAGGTTAGAAGGTGTAGATCCATCTGCTACCGGGAAACTTGCTACTCAAAAAGGTATCCGGGAAAGAATGGGTTATGAGCCTACAGAAACTACTTTTGGTATAAAAACTTATTTAGGTGGCAATAAAGTTCCAGACTTTGTTGAGGCAATGTTTGAAGGAACTGATGAAGTTGTTACAATGGATAGGCATATGATCCAAATATTGTTTGGAGAAAAAGCACAAGTTAACAATAGTTCTATGGCAGAAGGTAAAAGAATAATAACTGAAATTGCTAATGAGTTGGGTTGGACACCTAAAGAAACTCAAGCAGCTGTTTGGAGCTTTAATCAAATCAAAGATAGTGATATAGTAAAAAGGAAAGGAGTAGATTTAACAGATGTCAGAGACTACAAAAAAGCAATTGAAGAAAGAAGAGATGCAATCAACGAACTCGTCTCAAAGTTTCAGAACCCTCAAGGACAGAGCAAGAGCTCACGATCTGGGAGCAATGTTGTTACAGAAGATAATAGAAAGACAACAGGGGCAAAACAAGAAACAGACCAATTAATAGATCCGGGAGGGGATAAAGATGGCGATCAATAGAGATAATCCCTTTCCAGAAGATACTACTACCGACATTATTGGCGAAGGCGTTAATAATAAAAAAGATTTAATTGAAGAAGAAAAAACAGAGTTAACTGATGATTACACTCAAGTAGCAATGCTTGGGGGAGTAAAGACATTAGCTAAAAAAGGTACTCAAGTTCTCTCTGATGTTGGTAAAAAGGTAGATGATTTTCTACTAAAAGATCCAGAACCAAAAAAAAATAAAGCCGGCGAGATCGTAGAACCGGCAAACCCAAATGTTAACAAACCAAAAGTATTTAAAGAAAAAAAACCAGATGAGGGCGATCCTCCTTTAGAAGGCGATCCTTTAGCAAAAGTAGATGATGAAGGTAATGTTTTTGTTCGGCCTGCTAAAACAGAAGAACTACAATTACTTTCGGAATTTGCATTTAAAAATCCAGATGACATTAAAGATGCAGACATCAAACTACTTAATATGGGTAAGTTTGAAACAGGGTATAAAGAAAGTGGTAACTTAGATACTGCTCTAAAAAGTATGATGGTAGAGGTTTATAAACTCTACAAAGATGAAAAACTAGATGGCAAAAAGATTAGAATAGAGCCAAGAAAACTAACAAAAGTTCTTGAAAACGAGGATGGCACTAAAACTTTTGTTAAAGAAGGTGGCGTAACATTTAAAGAAATGTTGAACGATGCACAGAAAATCGGATCAACCAGAGCCTTTATAAATTTACTACAAAGAAAACCGGGAGATAGACCTCTCAGTTATGCAGAAAGCATTGCAGCAAGAAAAGTCTTAATGAGTTTTCAGTTAATGGCTCATAAACTTTTAAGAGATTATAAGAAAGACGGCAATGTTGTAACGCTTGCTAAACTACAACAAGCTATAGGTTTGATGGGTTATGCTAGTATTAGTCTAGCCGGTAACGAGGCCGACTTAGCAAGAGCCTTAGTAAGTCAAAGATTAATAGTTAGTCAATCAAAAGCCGGCAAAAATCATATGAGAGATCTAATGAATGATCATCTTGTTGGTGTTGACGGCGATGGCAATCCAATAAAAACAATGATACCACAGGATGGCACATTTATTATTAATGAAAAAAATGCAGTACAATTTTTAGAACAAAATGGTGGTGTTACAAATGCAAAGATACTAGCAGAAAAATTTAGTAGATTACCACAAGACGGATCACAAACTGCATTTACTAAAGGTTGGTTAATGCACGCCGGATCTGTAACTTCCAGAGCTCTAGTAGAACTTTATCAGACAACTTTATTATCTTCTATATCAACTCACGCTTTTAATACTGCCGGTCAGTTGACCTTTATGGGTATGATGCCTTTAGAAAGAATGATGGCCGGAAGGTTTGGCGAGGCTTTTGCTATGTATAAGGCAGTACCTCAATACTTTACACAAGCCGTAAAGGGTATGGCTTTTGCTCTAAAGAATGAAAGGTCTATGGTAGACAATGTTTCTAAATTAGATGTTGATCAGAGATCTATATCTGGATCTGCTTTTGGTTTGCACAAGAAAGGGTTTGGAGATCTAGGCAATAGTACAGAAACGGCTATGTCTTATGTTATTGATTACTTTGGAGTAATGATGAGAATGGCCGGGTATCGTCCTATGTTAGCTATAGATGAATTTTTCAAAGGTATGGCTAGAGGTATGGAGATGGAGGCTATAGCATTTAGAAAAAAAAGTGAGACCTTTAAGGATCTTATGAACCAATACGATAAGAACCCAAGTGAATATAAAAAGTCAGATGGCAAAGTAGCTACAGATTATTTTGATGCACTTGCAGACGCTAAACAACAAGCACTAACAAAATATTATACTGCAAGAGGCGATAGAGAAACTTTTGATGAGGCAAGTGGGTTTGCCAGAATGATAACTTTCCAAGATGATCTGCCAGAGAGTTTTGCTACATTTGGTAGAATTATAAACAATCCGGTTATGAAAATATGGATCCCATTTTATAAAACTCCTACACAAATTGTTAGAAGAATATTTGAAAGAAGTAGCATATTGGCACCCTTCCTTGTTAAAGAAGTAAGAGATAATCTTAGAAAAGGTGGCGTTCACAGAAGGCAAGCTATTGCTACGGCTTTAGGGCCATCTAGTATATTTGCCCTTGGAATGTATCACGCTGCCGGTGGTGCTACAGGAGATGAACAAGATAAGCCAGATTATTATATTACAGGCTATGGCCC
>CESP01008045.1_pt1 | contig 32867 bp, 29 predicted proteins | sample 531211 | NCBI WGS metagenome assembly CESP01 (sample SAMEA2622074, study PRJEB7988) | marine metagenome | biome: marine biome (ENVO:00000447); feature: surface water layer (ENVO:00002042); material: "saline water (ENVO:00002010), including plankton (ENVO:xxxxxxxx)" | depth 5 m | reverse complement strand
TTAGAGACACCCAAAAAAATCAAAGCATTCTTACTCTCTATGAAGATGTTGATGTCATTGCTATAAGTTCCGATTCTTTCAGCACTTGTTTGAGCTTGGTTCAAATAAGAGACGGTTGGATCAGTGCAACTAAGAATTTTTTTCCTGAAACAAAAAATATGTTTACGAATGAAGATTTATTAGAGAAGTTTATAACATCTTATTATTTTGAATCTTCTGAAAAAGAAATTAACCTACTCACTAATTACAAGATTGCACAAGAGACTATTAAAAATTTCAAAGAAATAGATAAAAATATAAATTTCATTAAAACAAATAATAAAAATAAATTTTTACTTGAAATAGCCAAGTCTCAAAGTTCTGATCGGCTAAAAAGGAAAGATTTTTACGATTGGATAGCGCCAGCATTTGAAAATTTAAAAAAACGACTAGGTTTAAATTCTTTAGATAAAATTGAAGCTTTTGATGTAAGTCATATTTCAGGCAGTAATGTAACAGCTTCGTGCATTGTCTTTTCCGATAAAGGCCCAGAGAAAAAAGAATACAGAAGCATGAACATAAAATCGGATAAAAATGATGATTACTTTGCTTTAGCCGAAGCCATCTCGAGAAGAATTAGCAGTTTAAAAAAAAGATCTTTACCGTTTCCAGGTCTTTTTTTAATAGATGGTGGAAAAGGACAATTAAATAAAGTTAGAAAAGAATTAAAAAATAAAAATATAAACACAATTAAATTAATTTCGGTATCTAAAGGCGAAAACAGAAAAGAAAAATACGACAAATTACATATGGATTCTTCCAAGAAAGAAATTGAACTCGAAGAAATGAAAGATATTTCTAGACTAATACAATTTATGAGAAATGAATCTCATAGATTTGCCCTTACAAAACACAAGGCTAGAAGAGCCAAGACTCTAATTAGTTCAGACTTGGATGATATTCCTCTAATTGGAGAAACTTTAAAAAAAGAGCTGATAAGACATTTTGGTGGAATGAAGCGCTTGAAAGATGCCGAAATAAATGATCTTAAAAAGGTGGAAGGAGTGGGAACTAAAAAAGCAATCTTAATTCAAAAATATTTGAATTAGTCCTAGGTTTATAATAATCACATGATTCCTAATCTTCTTTCAGTATTTAGAATGATCGCTTTCTTGCCAGTTATTATTTTATTTTCGTCAGAGTATTATCTAAGTTCCTTTTTTTTATTCACTGCCGCAGCTTGGTCAGACTTTTTAGATGGTTTTTTGGCGAGACGTTATAACATAAGCTCAAATTTGGGATCTCTTTTGGACTTACTTGCTGATAAGGTTTTAGTTTCATCTATTCTAATTTTCCTAGTTTTTTATACAGGAAATATTTTTTTATTAATTTTGACCATTACAATAATTTTGCGTGAAATTTCGATTAGTTCATTAAGACTTTTTTTAGTTTCTAATGGAGTTGAAATTTCAAATATAACACCTGATAAATACGGAAAATTAAAAACTTTTTTACAAATGTTTTCACTTTCACTTTTTCTTATATATCCATTATTTGGAAATATTTTTTTCATAAATGTTTTACTTCTATTATTTATTTCAACCTTTTTTTCGATTGCATCTTTTATAAACTATTTAAAAATCTGGAAATCTCTAAAAGAAAAATAATTGAGCTTAGCTCATCTTAATTAGTATTAAGTATGCTAAAAGGCTACAATTTTAATTTTTGGCTGAGTGGCAGAGTGGTCATGCAGCGGACTGCAAATCCGTCTACGCCGGTTCGATTCCGACCTCAGCCTCCAATAATTTTAAATATCATTTTTTAAAGTATAATTTATGAAGAGGAGAACATATAATTAGCCCGGGTGGTGGAATTGGTAGACACAAGGGACTTAAAATCCCTCGATAGCGATATCGTGCCGGTTCAAGTCCGGCCCCGGGTACCAAGTGTTTAATGTATTAATGTAGTAATGAAGTACTGGCTTGTCGCAACATACAAAATTAACGAGATTGAAAAAGCTGAAAGAAACCTTTCAAATCAAAACTTTGATTATTATTTACCAAAAATAAAGGTCAAAAAGTCTGACTCTAATTTTAAGGAGGAAGTAATGTTTCCTGGTTATGTTTTTATAAAGACTAGGCTTGAAAATTACTCGTTGATAAAATATACAAAGGGAATTAAAAAGGTCGTTAAATTTGGAAGGAACATTCCACGATTAACTGATATTGAAATTAATAGTATTCAATCTATTGAAAAATTGTCAAATTTTGAGCCTATTACTCCAAAAATTAATATTGGCCAAGATGCTGTCGTTGCAGATGGTCCTTTCAAAGGAACTTTAGTAAAAATATGTTCTCTTCCTTCAAAAAATAGAATCGAAGTCTTATTAAGTATTCTCGGCTCTTCGAGAAGAGTCAATATTATGCATAAAGATTTAGTATTTTAGACGTAATATTTAGATTTAGATTTTGATTAAAGATTTAAAATGATATAGTTCAATAATTGAACGGTGTCAGATCTCTACAATCGAAATATATACCGTGCGGTAGCCATTCTGGCAAAAAATTTTTTCAATTATTTACAAAAATATAATTATGAACTCAAATAAATCTATTTCAGAAGAATCATTAGACTTAATGCATATTCTTGAAAAGAATCCAAACAAAACCCAAAGACAATTATCCAAAGAAATAGGCTCAAGCATAGGTAAAGTAAATTATTGCTTAAGAGGTCTAATAGATATTGGATTTATTAAAGTAGAGAATTTTAATAATTCTAATCATAAATTAAAGTATGCTTACGTCTTAACTCCTAAAGGAATTAAACAAAAGATAATTTTATCAAGGCAATTTATTGCCAAAAAAATTAAAGAACACGATAAACTCAAGAAATATATTGATCAATAATCTTTATGCAAGAAATAGATAGTAATAAAAATGCAAACAAGTTTGATGATGAAATAGATCTCCGAGAGCTATTTTTTGTTTTAGTTCAAGGCAAATGGATTATTACTTATGTGGCATCTTTTCTGGTAACAATTGGGATTATATATAGTCTTCTTTTGCCTAATATATATCAATCTGAGGCTCTGTTAGCGCCTGTAGACGAATCTTCATCCTTGATTAGCGGCGCTTTAAGTCAGTATAGTGGATTGGCAGGATTGGCTGGAATAAATTTGCCAACTGGAGAAACTTCCACTAATCATAAAAAAGCAATCGAGTTAATTAGTTCTCTAAATTTTTTTGAAAAATATCTAATGCCAAAGATCTTTCTTCCAGATCTCATGGCTATTGAATCCTGGGATGATAAGAAAAATATAATAATTTATGATGATAGTATTTTTCAGAAGAATTCCAACACTTGGGTTAGAAATTTTTCCTACCCACAAAAATTGATACCAAGTGCTCAAGAAAGCTTTGAAGTTTTTAAAGACGATCACTTAAATATTTTAGAAGATAATATGACTGGATATATTACTTTGTCCATAAAACATCAATCTCCACTAATTGCAAAACAATGGATTCAGATAATTGTTGAAGAGGTCAACTCTTTTTATAGGCAAAAAGATAAAGAAAGCTCGGAAAAGGCTGTTATTTACCTTAATAAACAAATTGCAAACACTAATTTGACTGAAATCAGGCAAGTTACAGCTTCACTTTTGGAAAAAGAAATCCAAAAATTAACTTTAGTTGAAGCGAATAAAGATTATGTCTTTGAATATGTCTATCCTCCATCATTAATGGAAAAAAAATCAGGGCCCAATAGATTTCTAATCGTTATCTTATCTCTTATATTTGGTATTTTTTTGGGTATGATCATTGTTTTAATTAGACATTATTTCTCAAAAGAGAAATATGCTTCAGAAAGAATTAGTAGTTAAGGTTCTATAATGATCTTATAGCTTCTCTAAAGAGTAGTTTCTAGAGTTTATGATGTTTATATAAAAAAGATAAAACCTTGAAGTAAATTTCCAAAGTAAAATAATCGATTTGCATCATATTAAAGGTCTAAAATTGACGAACAAAACAAAAATTACAGTCGTGGGTTCTGGTTATGTGGGCATGTCCCTTGCAGTGCTTTTTGCTCAGCGTAATGATGTGGTTATCCTTGATGTTGACTCTTCTCGGGTAGAGAAGATTAATAACAAACAGTCCACCGTGGTTGATACCGAGATAGAAGCCTTTTTAGCAGACAAAGAGTTAAGCCTTTCGGCAACCCTAGATAAGCATCTTGCCTATGAGGGCGCGACTTTTGTGGTGGTAGCAACACCCACAAACTATGATCCAGACACTAGCCGTTTTGATAGCTGTTTGGTAGATAGTGTTGTAGCGGATGCTTTAGAGTTTAACCCGGATGCGCTGGTGGTGATCAAGTCGACCATCCCTGTAGGGCATACAAAATTCCTTCAAGAAAAATATGCAACAGACCGTGTGATCTTCTCGCCCGAATTCTTGCGAGAAGGTCAAGCATTAAATGATAACCTCTATCCATCTCGAATTATTGTTGGAAGTCAGCTTAAATCCGGCAAAGCATTTGCTAACCTCTTAGTTGAGGGCGCTGAGAAAAAGGATATAGAAACCCTTTTTATCTCTTCGACCGAAGCTGAGGCTGTTAAGCTTTTCGCCAACACCTACCTTGCCATGCGCGTCTCATTCTTTAACGAGCTAGATTCCTATGCACTTGCTCATGATCTTGATACTAAAAAAATCATCAACAGCGTGTGTCTGGATGAGCGAATAGGCGAGGGGTATAACAATCCATCCTTTGGATACGGTGGCTATTGCCTGCCTAAGGATACCAAGCAGCTTTTAGCAAACTATGATCAGGTGCCGCAAAGCCTAATTCAGGCGATTGTGTCCTCAAATACGATCCGAAAGGATTTTATTGCGGATTCTATTATTAAATTAAACCCCAAGGTTGTTGGTATATATCGTTTGGTAATGAAGCAGGGATCTGATAACTATAGGGCCAGCGCAGTCCAAGGCATTATGAAGAGAATCAAGGCCAAGGGCATTGAGGTGGTAATCTATGAGCCAACTCATGATGAGGCTGAATTCTTCCAGTCAAAGGTTTTAGATTCTCTGAATGAGTTTAAGAATATTTCAGAAGTAATTATCTCAAACCGAATGAACGTAGAGCTTGATGATGTTGCAGAGAAAGTGTTTACAAGAGATTTATTTGGGAGCGACTAGATGAAAGTATTAGTAACAGGCGCAGCAGGTTTTATTGGGTTCCATTTAACCTTAGCGCTCTTGGGGCGAAATGACAAAGTAGTTGGAATTGATAATCTTAACGAATATTACGATCCAGCACTGAAACAGCTTCGCTTAGATGAAATAGCAAAGCACCCAAAGTGTTCTAATTTTGAGTTTATAAAAGCGGATATCTCAGATAGAGTTTTTATGGAGAAATTATTTGCAGATCACTCATTTGATATTGTGGTAAATCTAGCTGCCCAAGCTGGTGTTAGATATTCTCTTGAAAATCCACATGACTATGTGAAGTCAAATCTTGTTGGTTTCGTTAACATTCTTGAAGGCTGTCGCCATTCAAAGGTCAAGCACCTAGTCTATGCTTCATCCAGTTCTGTTTATGGTATGAATAGTAAGCAGCCTTTTAGTGTGACTGATAACACGGACTATCCTATAAGTTTGTATGCTGCTACTAAGAAATCAAACGAGCTATTGGCTCATTCTTATAGTCATTTATTTAATATTCCATCTACAGGCTTAAGGTTTTTTACAGTCTACGGTCCTTTTGGTCGCCCTGATATGGCGTATTATAGTTTTACTCAGGCGATTGATGTAGGTAGGCCAATTGACGTTTTCAATCATGGCGACATGAAGAGAGATTTCACTTATATTGATGATATTGTTGAAGGAATTTTAAGGGTAATGACTCTAATACCTATTACACAAGCTAATGATACTTCTATTGCTAAAGCACCCTATCGATTGTTAAACATTGGCAATAATAATCCTGTAACCCTAAGGCGATTTATTTCAGCAATTGAAAATTCATTGGGAAAGAAAGCAATTGAAAATCTACTTCCTATGCAAGCAGGGGATATGCTCATTACCTACGCAGATATTAATCCGTTATCAGAACTTTGTGGATTCCAGCCTAGCACGTCTATCGAAGATGGTATTGACAAGTTTGTAGATTGGTATCGTGTAAACTAAAAAAATTGAGTAATAATTAAGATGAAAACTAATTTTTTTGCCCATCCTAGTGCCTGCATTGATGATGGAGCCAAGATTGGCTCTGGGACCAAAATCTGGCATTGGGTGCATGTTTCTTCAAAGGCAGTTATAGGTGAGAATGTAACTTTAGGTCAAAATGTATTCGTTGCAGATAACGTTAGTATAGGCGCTAGTTGTAAAGTGCAAAATAATGTAAGTGTTTATGAAGGTGTGACTCTTGAAGAGGGTGTTTTTTGTGGGCCTAGCATGGTATTTACGAATGTTTATAATCCTCGTTCAATGATTGATAGAAAAGACGAATTTAGGCCAACTCTTGTGAAATCAAACGCGACATTGGGTGCAAATTGCACAATCATTTGCGGAGTTACTATAGGGCAGTCTGCTTTTGTTGGTGCGGGTACTTTAATAAATCGAGATGTTAAGCCGTATGCTTTGATGGTTGGTGTGCCAGGCAAGCAAATAGGCTGGATGAGTGAAAGTGGGGAAACTATCCCTCTTCCAATTGAAGGGAGTGGGTCATATATATGCCCCCATTCTGGATCGAAGTACGTTCTAAAAGATGATAGTTTAATAAAAGAATAACGAATGAATATTCCATTTATAGATCTTAAGTCGCAATACAATAGCTTAGAGGCTCAAATAAATGAGAGGATTCAGAGAGTACTGGATCATGGACAATACATTATGGGCCCGGAAGTTAAGGAGCTAGAAAAAGCTCTTACAATTTTCACTGAAAGTAAGCATTGCATAACTGTATCCAGTGGTACAGAAGCATTACTTATCAGCCTTATGGCCATTGGGGTAAAGCCTGGCGACGAGGTTATAACAACACCTTTTACTTTTATTTCAACGGCTGAAGTGATTGTTCTTCTAGGCGCGACGCCTATTTACGTTGATATAGATCCTCAAACATGTTTATTAGATTCTAGTTTAATTGAGGAGAAGATTACTGACAGGACCAAGGCGATAATTCCTGTTAGTTTATTTGGTCAGCCCTGTGATATGGATTCGATTAACCAACTTGCTAAAAAATATAAAAATATTAAGGTTATAGAGGATGCGGCTCAAAGCTTTGGTAGCACATATAATGGTATGCGAAGTTGTAATTTGAGTGACATCGGATGTACCAGTTTTTTCCCAAGCAAGCCATTGGGTTGTTACGGTGACGGCGGAGCAATATTTACTAACGATGATCAAATAGCAAAGCTTTGCAGAGAAATCCGTATTCATGGTCAAAGTAAGAAATCTATCAGTACGAGCATCGGTGTTGGTGGCAGAATGGATACATTGCAATGTGCAATTGTTTTGGCTAAGTTGGAACGATTTGATTGGGAGCTTACAGCCAGAACCAAGGTGGCGGAAAAATACTATTCTCTTATTAATGAAAAAATCATATCTGATAATTATGCAAGGCAAAAAGAAGTTGCTTTTTCATGTGTCCATGTGGATTCAAAATGCAAGAGCGCCTATGGCCAATTTTCAATTATTTGTGAGGAGAGGGAAGCAATCATTTGTCAATTAAAAGAGGCTCGGATTCCTTACTCTATTTATTATCCTGTACCCATAAATGAGCAACCTGCTTACCAAGTAAGAGGTATCTCTCATCCTACTCCAAATGCTCACAGTATTTCTAGAAAAATTTTGAGCATTCCTATGAGCCCTTACCTGTCCTTGGAGGAACAAGAGGAGATTGTAAGGGCTTTGTCAATTTAAAAACCTAATTATCAAAGCAAGTTTTAACTAGTATTTTATAAATCCTTGAATAGTTTATTCGTAAAAGCTGTTGGAGTTTTAGTAGGAGGAACTGGCGTTGCTCAACTAATAATTTTACTCTCGTCTCCTTTTTTGGCTCGCCTTTATGCGCCAGAACACTTCGGGCTCTTAGCTATATATACAAGCCTTTTAGCCATTGTTTCAATTGTTGCTAACCTTCGATATGAAATTGCAATTCCCTTACCCCAAAGCAAAAGGGTGGCATCAAATTTAGCAGCTGTGTCTATTTTAATTGCAATCGCAATTTCTCTCTGCTCACTTTTGATGGTCTATCTATCCGAGGGGTGGTTGTCCTCTTTATTAGGGACTCCAGATATAAGGTTTTTTCTGTGGGTTCTTCCGTTTTCTATTTTTCTTACTGGCTTTCAACAGGTGTTGGCTGGTTATAGTATTCGCGAAAAACAGTTTAAGGTTTTATCCGGTAGCAGGCTTTGTTTGGGCTTAGTGACGGTTTCTATACAATTGATAGCGTTTAAACTAGAAGCGTTTGGATTGTTGATTGGTCATGTAACTGGTCTACTAATTTCAACATTGTTTCTCGCGATGGTTTTGGTGCGCCCAGAAATGATTAAATTGATATCACTAGCTCGAATGCAGGTCGTACTTAGAAGATTTGCTAGGTTCCCAAAATTTTCAATTTGGGACGGTTTAAGCAATACCGCAGGAACTCAACTTCCTACGGTTTTGATTGTTAGTAGTTTTGGAGCCTCAGCTGGTGGATTGTATTCTATGACGCTTAGGGTTTTAGTTTTTCCTGTGACATTAATTGGTGCCGCGGTGGGACAAGTTTTCTTGTCTGATGCACCAGAGGCACATCGAAAAAATCGTTTAGATAAAATGGTACTGCGATTAACTGAAATCATGCTTGGAATCAGTTTACCATTTCTTTTTATTACATTTCTTTTTGGCCCTGATGTATTTGCATTGGTCTTTGGAGATGCTTGGCGGCAGTCTGGCGACTTTGCGAGGTGGCTTTCTCCTTGGATCATTCTAACTTTTGTTTACAGTCCACTCAGTAGTGTTTTTTCAATATTAAAATTGGAGAAAACTATAATGCAATTACAAGTTGTACTTTTAGTTTTAAGACTTTGCGTAGTAGGTGTTGGAATGTATTTGGGTGACTTACTTCTCACCATTATTCTTTTTGGCTCACTTAATTTTTTTTATTATCTCTTTCTTATTTGCAGAGTTTTAGGTTTATTTAAGATTTCACTTTCTCGTTTCTTGACAGGAAAGGCTATCCAGTTGTTTACTTTATTAATGATGACTATTTCTATTTGGGCATCGACTAATAAATTTGTTGGAAACTACTATCTCCAAATATTTTTTTTCGTAGCCTCGATCTTACTAGTTTTATTCTATGTAAAGAAAACTAATTCAATGGTAAAGCTAGCGAATGGTTAGAAAAATGATTTCTTCAGAGACTATAAAGGCAGATCTTTATGAACTTGGAGTCCGGAATGGAGACATAGTTTTTATTGCAGCAGATCTGATGCGGGTGGGTTACTATGCTGATAGCAGAGAGCAGACCATGAATTTTTGGCTCAAAACACTTCTTGATGCTGTTGGGAAAAATGGAACTCTTGTAATTCCTTCGTATACCAAATCGTTTCCCCGATGGAAAAAAGATCATCAATGTGTGTTTTCTCCAAACAGCAAGACAACCTCGGGAGCGATGAGCGAGGTTTTTTCTACTCATTCTGAAGTGCTTAGAAGCAGACATCCAACTAACTCATGTTTCGCTATAGGACCAGATGCAAAGTTTATACTGCAGGATCATGACGAGAAGGCCCCGAGTTACCTCCCTTACCAACGAATAATTTCCTTAGGAGGGAAGAATCTAATGTTGGGGGCAGTATCAGATGAGAAGCTAGCGCCAATGGCGATTCATGCAGCGCAAGAGTATTTGGGGATAACCAGAAAGAACTGGCAGAGTGGCCTTGTTCAAAGTTTTTATATAAATGATCAGAACAAAAAAAAACTTTTTACAAGGCACGATGTGGGCGGCTGTACTTCTTTTGGTTACAAATCTATAGGTCATCATCTTGTGTCAAGAGCAATTAATATTGGTAAGGTCGGTAGAGGTTGGTCAGCTTATATTGATTGTAAGAAATCCTTTCAAATAATTTGTGAGATCTATAATCAGCAACAAACTTTACTGAAATGTGATGATAGATCTTGTAGAGATTGCTACGGTTCACCGCCCATACGTAATCCACTTTTTTGGATGAAAGATATTATTTCTAAGATATTGACGTAGAAAAAAATGAGGATTATGGAGAAGTTTCTATGTAGAAACTCCCAAGCGAATATAATGGAGAGAATACAATTTTAAGCGAACTTTTTTCCAACTACTTATCTAGTAGTAAACTTTTACTTTCTCATGGCAGCTCTGAGAGCTTCGGTGATCTTGAGCGGCTTTCTAAAAATATGCAGCAGAATGAGGTCTCAGGTAATCTAGTGCTTTCGCTTATTCAAAATCAACCTGAATCTTTGATGGGGTATCTTGCTTTGCTTAAGTCCGAAGCTGTTCAAATGCTTCAATCAGAGCATATCATTGAATCAGTATTATCAGATCTTGTACATAGATTTGAACCAAATTTTATCTGGTTACCGACCGAGAGGTCTTCTGAATTACCTTTATATAAAAAATGTATTGAAGTCGGATCTTACTGTCTTTGTGTTAATCATGCTTTCAATACAAAAATTCATCCTGATTTGGCAATTCTTCTTAGCACATCTGGAAGTACAGGTAGTTCTAAATTTGTCCGCATCTCTAAAAGAAATTTGTTGGAAAATGCCAAAGCAATATCTCAATATTTAGATATTACTTCTGATGAAAAACCAATCACAACTTTACCCCCAAGCTATACTTATGGACTCTCTATTATTCACAGTCATATCTTGGCTGGTTCAGCAATAATAGTTTCAGATAAGTCGTTATTTGACAGATCTTTTTGGCAACTTTTTAATAAATTGGGAGCAACAAGTTTTGGAGGAGTCCCTTTTCATTATGAAATGCTCAAAAAACTTAAGTTCAGTGAAATGGAACTTCCAAGTCTGAGAACAATAACTCAAGCGGGAGGACGAATGGATCCGGGCCTTATTAGAGAGTTTGCAGATATCTGTTCAAGAAGTGGTGTTCGGTTTTTTCCTATGTATGGTCAGGTCGAGGCTACCTCTAGAATATCCTTTTTAGATCCTAGTAAGATATCAAAAAAAGCAGATAGCATTGGTCAAGCTATACCTGGCGGCAAACTATGGTTGCAAGACGAGAGCGGAGCAATATTGGAGTCACCCCAAGAAGCCGGAGAGCTTATTTTTGAGGGCCCAAATGTTTGCATGGGCTATGCAACTGGTCACGAAGATCTTTCAAAGCCTGATTTGAATTGTGGAGTATTGGCTACTGGTGACATAGCGAAAATGGATGAAGATGGAGACTTTTACATCGTTGGGAGAAAAAATCGATTTCTTAAACTTTTCGGACATAGAGTTAATCTCAATGAAGTGGAAATATTTTTGCAAAAAGATGGTTTTGTAACGGCTTGTTCAGGCCAAGATGACCATCTAGAGATTTTCCTCGAGGGCGCAGATCTCGAGGAACTCCGAAACGTCAGGCGTTCAGCTACTAAGTTTTTGAAACTATCAAATAAGGCATGTTCGGCATACACTATCCCTCAATTTCCAAGAACAACATCTGGAAAAATTAAATACTCCGATTTGCAGTCAAATGATAAGGAATAGAGAATGAACGTTATTGATATTGAGAAATGGCTTGAAATAGAACCCTATTCAATGGCTTTCGACCAAAAACAGAAATGGCTTTCGAAAAGTTTAATGGATCTTACCCAGCATCACAGAAAAAGATGTAAGCAATACGCTAGACTATTAAACGTTCACCAAGCCCTAACTGCTGAAGCTGAGGGGTTAGAGGCAGTGCCTTATATTCCTGCTCGATTATTTAAAGAGTTCGAACTTCTTAGTGTAAATCAATCTGAGATCTTTAAGACTATGACTTCTTCTGGGACCAGTGGACAAAGCGTTTCAAAAATATTTTTAGATAGAGAAACCGCATCACTTCAAACCAAAGTCCTATCAAGAATAATGCGAAGCCTTATTGGAAAGAAAAGGCTGCCAATGCTTGTGGTTGACCACCCCAGCATAGTGAAGAACCGACAAATGTTTTCTGCTAGGGGCGCCGGAATTTTAGGCTTCTCAATGTTTGGTCAAGATATAACTTATGCACTAGACAATGATATGAGGCTTAATCTGCCTGCTATTGAAGCTTTCTTAAAGCGTCATCAACATGGGCCAATTTTTATCTTTGGATTTACTTTCATGATTTGGCAATATTTGCTAGTTCCGCTCCTTGAAAACAGGAATAGTATAAATCTTGATCGAGGCATTCTTCTGCATGGCGGGGGTTGGAAAAAGTTGGCTAGCGCCAACGTAACCAACGAAGAGTTCAAAAGTAAAATTGAGTCATTGCTTTCGATCAATAAAGTTGTAAATTATTATGGAATGGTTGAGCAAACAGGCACTTTATATATGGAATGTGAACATGGCTTTCTTCATGCTCCCGCATATTCGGATATCATCGTACGTCGACCTTTGGATTTTAGTGTAGCAGAGGTAGGGGAATCTGGATTAATTCAAACACTCTCTATACTGCCTCTCAGTTACCCCGGGCATTCTATACTCACTGAGGATATTGGATATATTCAAGGTGAAGATGATTGTAAATGTGGAACGCTAGGAAAATACTTCAAAGTTACAGGTCGAATAGCAAAAGCAGAAGTTCGTGGCTGTAGTGACACACATGAAACTCGCTAACCTAGAAATGAATATTATCGCCGGATGCAACCCTTATGACCTTTCACGAGCACCTGATAAAATATTCTCGAAAAATTCAATCTCTTTCTTAGCGGCTCTTTCTAAAGTTTTGCTCCAAGAAAAAAATAATCGGAATTATCCCGATATAATTTCTTTTGCATATTGGTGTCGTAATGCAAATTTAAAGGCTATTGAAAATAGTTTAAACGATGAACGCCGGATTGGAAGAGGCTTGGTTCTACACATAGCACCAACAAATGTACCTATCAACTTTGCTTTTTCCTTGGCATTTGGACTACTATCTGGCAATTCAAATATTGTTAGAGTGTCAGAAAATATTCATGATCAGTCTGAAATAGTTGGCAAGGCTATTGAACGATTGCTGAGTGATTCTGAACATTCGAAAATGAGGGAACGGATTGCATTGGTTCGTTATCAGCGTGAGAGTAAGGCTACTGCAACTTTCTCTTCAGTGGCTGATGCACGAATACTCTGGGGCGGCGATCAAACTATAAAAGAGATGCGTGCTATACCTACACCGGCAAGATGTGTCGACGTTTGTTTTTCTGATCGATATTCTTTTTGCACAATTGACGCTAGCTCTCTTGAGAGGGCAAATCAAAAAAGCTTAAACTCCTTAGTCTTAGGTTTCTACAATGATGTTTTTTTATTCGACCAAAATGCCTGCTCTTCTCCGCATCTTGTTATATGGCAGGGGACGGCAGATGAAGTATCCAGGGCTCGAAAAAAATTTTGGGAACACTTGGAATTGCTTATCGAGCGAAAATATGAGTTTCAAGCTATTCACGCAATGGATAAGTTTTCGCTCTTATGTCGTTCTGCTATAGAAATTGATGGAGCTTGCGTTGTAGATGGAGGCAATAATCTGTTGCGTCGAGTGTTTTTGTCAAAAGTACCCGAGAACATAGATGAATTCAGAGGGCAGTTCGGATTGTTTTACGAAATATCTGAGGAGGACCTCTCTTGCATTTCACATATTGTAAATGACAAGTATCAGACTTTAACTTACTATGGAGTTGATCCAAGAGAGTTAGCTACGTACGTTAAAAGCTTAGGACTCAGAGGAATAGATAGAATTGTTCCGATAGGACAAGCCCTTAATATAGGTATTGTGTGGGATGGTTACGATACTGTGAGTATGTTGTCTCGCGTTTTTGAATGGCATTAAGTCAAATAGGAGGTAAACAAAAATGAATGATTTGCAAAAATACATAACTGCTTTTGTAGAGACTTTTGAGGTCGAGGAGTCCGATCTTATAGACCTCTCTTATCAAGATATTCCAGCTTGGGACAGCCTAGGCCATATGACTTTGATGGCTGAGTTGGAAGACGTATTTGATGTCGAGCTAGACATAGATGACATAATTGATTTCTCTAGCTTCGAGGTAGGAAAGAATATTTTGAAAAAGTACAATGTAGAGGTAGAGCAATCATGAATGAGTCTGACAAGATTATTAGTCTTAACATAAATGAAATTTTAAAACATCAAAGGAATCGATATCCTGTTCTATTAATTGATCGAATAGATGAACTAATCCCAGGAAAGTTTGCAGTTGGGCGCAAATGCTTCACATACAATGAATGGTTTTTTCCAGGGCACTTCGATGATGAGCCTAATGTCCCTGGTTTTGTCCAACTCGAAACTCTAGTTCAGACCTTTATCCTCACGTTCCTTTGTCAAGAGGAGTATTCAGGAATGAAAACAAATTTTGCATCTATAGATAAAATAAAGTACAAGAAAAAGATAGTTCCGGGTGATGTCTTAGTAGTTAAGGCAACTCTCAAGTCTTTCAAGCGTGGTCTTGCAATGGGCAGCGCGGAGAGCTTTATAGATGATGAGCCCGCTTGCAGCGCAGAGTTCGTTGTATCAGTACCGGATGTTTTTGATCTTTACAAACCTAAACAATAGAGCAGACAACCTATGCGAGTTGCAGATTATGTAATGAACCGACTGGTAAATGAGGGCGTGAATCATATTTTCCAAGTCACGGGTAGAGGAGCTTTGTTCTTAAGCGACGCAGTCGCAAAACACGAAGAACTAAAATCGATCTCCTTGCATCACGAACAAAGCTGCAGTTATGCTGCGGTTGGGTACGCTGAGCAAAAAAAATCTTTAGGAGCGTGTTTGGTCTCTACTGGTTGTGCATCTACTAATGCGATTACCGGCGTATTATCGGCTTGGCAGGACGGTGTTCCTGTGATTTTTATCTCTGGTCAGAATATATTAAAGGAAACATCTAGATTTACTGGATTGAAGATTAGAACTTTCGGTCAACAAGAAGCTGACATCGTATCGCTGGTCCGATCTATAACGAAATTTAGCGCAATGATATCTGATCCAAATGAAATTGAGAGCATGATGGATAAGGCAATTGAACTTGCTATGTCTGGTAGGAAAGGGCCAGTGTGGCTAGATATTCCTCTCGATATACAAAGCGCTCAGGTAGAATTTGATCCAAAAGAGTCTCCTCTCAACCTCAAAATTAGTGATGATAGACTAAGTCCAAACACTGAAGAAGTAAAAGAAGTTGCGTTTGATTTAGCCTCAGCAGAGCGCCCTGTTTGTCTGATAGGTAAAGGAGTTCTGTCATCTGGTGCGGAAGAATTGTTATCTGAATTCGTAGAACGCTGGGGCATCCCACTAACTTTCACTCCGTCGGCTTCAGATATTTTTGGAGCAGAGCATGATTTATCAATAGGTTCGGTTGGATCAATGGGTTGCTCGCGTGCAGGTAACTTTGCTGTTGCAAATTCCGACTATTTGTTGGTACTAGGATCGAGACTAAACTCATTGACTACAGGTGCAGACCATTGCAAATTTGCAAGAGAAGCTAAAATTACTGTTGTAGATATTGATCCTATAGAGCACTCAAAAGAAACTATAAAAATTGATTCTTTTATTCAAAGCGATATTTCTTCCTTCCTAGAAGATTTACAAGAATATGCGCCTAGTGAGCGCAAGGAAACTTGGTTAAAGCAATGCTTTCACTGGAAAAATATTTTTGCTGGAGTTGAAAATGAATTCAAGTCAGAAAAAGAAATAGATTTATATGAGTTATCTAGTTGTTTTTCAGAATCGCTTCCTTTTGGATCAACTCTAGTTACAGATTCCGGGCTTATTGAGGTGATATTGCCATCCAATATAGGTTTTCGAAGCGGAGTAAGGTGTATTCATCCAGCGTCCCAAGGCGCAATGGGATTTGCGCTTCCCGCTGCAATTGGTGTTCAAATGGCATCCGATAATCCTGTCATTACAGTTATAGGCGACGGTTCAATTATGATGAATCTCCAAGAACTTGAAAGTATTCGATATCAGTCGTTACCAATCAAAATCATTGTCATAAATAACAATGTATATTCAATAATACGGCGTCGACAAAAAGACCTTTTTAGACGCAGAACTATTGGTACTGATCCTGAAAACGGGGTGAGTTGTCCAGATTTCAGTTCCCTTGCAGATTGCTTTGGACTCTCATTTTTAAAAATCGAACGAACCTCTGATCTGAAAGCTGGCATAAATGAAATGTTTGATAAAAAAGGACCTGTACTGTGTGAGATTATTGGGCGTGAGGATCAAAATTATATTGAGGTAGGTCAGGCGAAAAGTTTGATCGAAAAAAAATTCGTAAGACGACCTCTGGAAGATCAGCAACCATTTTTGTCACGTAAAAAATTTCTGGCTGAAATGGTCATCGATCCAATAGATCAATAATTTCTGTAAAAGGTTATGTCCGAAATAAAACTTAATAATGGCAAGATAATCGGAGATTTTCTGAAGCCATATATTATTGCAGAACTTAATACTAGTCACTTTGGGAAATTAGATATTGCGAAAGAAATGATCTCAGCAGCTAAGGAGGCTGGTTGTGATTGCGTGAAGTTTCAATCATGGAGCGCAGAGAGCCTTTATAGTGATGAATATTATCAGGAAAATAAAATTGCAAAACGGTTTGTGACCAAATTCTCTCTGTCACCAGATGAATTATTTTTGCTCTCAGAATACTCCCGTAATATTGAAATAGATTTTTCTTCCACACCTTACTGTATGGAGGAGGCTCAATTTCTAGTTGAAGAATGTCGTGCTCCGTTTATAAAAATTGCGTCAATGGAGTTGAATAACCTTCCTTACCTTGAAGAACTAACTTCGTTGAATAGCACCCTTATACTATCTACCGGTATGGGCGATACAAACGAAATTGTTAACGCAGTAAAGTTGATCAAGGAAACTGGAACTCCATTAGCAGTTCTCCATTGTACTTCAATTTATCCAGCAACTGCTGAACTGCTTCATCTTCAAAACATAGTCGGTTTGAGACAAATCTTACCAGGCACTCCCATTGGATTTTCCGATCATAGTGTTGGGATTGAAGCTCCTATTGCTGGAGCCGCCCTCGGAATGTGTATTCTTGAAAGACATCTAACTCTTGATAAATCTCAGATCGGTATGGATAATCAAATGGCAAGCGAGCCTGATCAAATTGCTTCCATAGTAGAGTCTTGTAATTTTATTAATCAAGCAAATGGACTTCAAGAGCGCGTAGTAACAGATTTAGATCTAGAGCAAAGAGCAAACATGAGAAGAAGCATGATCGCAAAAGTTAATATTTTGTCTGGAGATACGCTGAATGATCAAAATACTGAGTTCAAGAGGCCAGGAACGGGAATCTCGCCTGTATCTGCTTCAGACTACTACGGTAAAATTGTCACGAGATCGATTGATGCGGGCTCCCTTATCAATGAATCAGATCTAGATTAATTAATCGATTTTCAAAGATGCTTATACTACTTCACGGACTTGGCTTATCGAAAAATATTTGGGATAAACTTATTCCGCTTATTGACTGTGAGGTTATAGCCAAAGATCTTCCTGGACATGGGGGTTCTGATTTTATCTATTACGACTGGAAATCAATTTGGCTCGATACCATAAATAGTTTGCAGGAAAGAGACATAACTAAAGCATCAGTTGTCTTACACTCATTTTCAGCTGGAGCGTTGCCTGAAATACTTAATCATAGAAAGCAGCCTCAGATGATCTATTTGCTTGAAGGGATTATTCATCCTGACGATGCTAAATGGACGAAAGTCATTGCGAATATGAATGCCGACGAGTACGAATCTTGGTTGTTAAAATGGCGCAGTGTATCGAATATGACGCTAAAGTCTCAATTAGTTCGTTCTCAATCGAAACAGGATATTAAAAAATGGAGTTCTGGATTCAGGCTAGTTAAAGAAGAAGCTCTTTACAGTATGTCAAAGCAACTGCAGTCGCGTGTGAACTCTAAAGAATTAGAGTTTTGTCTCTCAAGTTCTGAAAGGAATTTAGTATATCTAAAAGGCTCCAAAAGCAAAGTTTCTAGTTCTGGTATTAATTTCGTTAAGCAGTGTGGTTGTAGGGTCGAAGAACTCCAAGACTCAGGTCACTTTCCTATGTTAGATAACCCTCTGGCTTTAGCCCGTCTTTTGAACTAATAATTATATTTGTTTAAATGAGCTACATAAGGATTAATGGTTTTAGTCTAAATAATACAGAATGCCCTAAGCAAGTTATTGATATAATTAAGTATATTTTGATATAAGATTAAATTACAGAGGCAAATCTTGACTGATAGTCTAAGCGTATTAAAACAAAAAATAACTGATAAAACGGCGGTGATCGGTATAGTGGGCATGGGCTATGTTGGGCAACCGCTCGCCTTACGCTTTTCCGAAGAAGGCTTCAAAGTAATTGGTTTCGATCATGATCGCAAGAAAGTTGATTTATTAAATTCTGGAAAATCGGAAATTGGACACCTTCCTGATAAAAAAATACAAGAGGCTCTAAAATGTGGTTTTAATTGTACATATGAGATGTCGCAAGCTAAGTTGGCGGATGTTCTTATTCTTTGCGTTCCTACTCCTCTCGATAAATATAGGGAACCTGATCTAAGCTATGTTGTTAATACACTTGAAGGTCTTAGTCCATTTCTTCGCGAAGGACACTTGGTTGTCCTAGAGAGCACAACATACCCTGGCACTACTAAAGAGGAGATTGTTCCCCGAGTTGAAAAGGCTGATTTAAGAGTTGGTGCTGATGTTTTTGTAGTATATTCACCAGAAAGAGAAGATCCTGGCAATAAGAAGTTTACTACTCGCAGTATTCCAAAAATTGTTGGAGGGTATACTGAGCATTGTCTAGAAGCTGGCGTTTTTCTTTATGAACAAATTATAGATAAAGTAGTTGAAGTTAGTTCCACTGAAGTGGCAGAAATGTCTAAATTGCTTGAAAACATATACAGGGCAGTGAATATTGGTCTCGTGAATGAAATGAAAGTCATATCAGATAAAATGGGGATCGATATTTTCGAAGTAGTCGATGCAGCTGGTACAAAACCTTTCGGATTTACACCTTACTATCCTGGCCCAGGAATTGGAGGGCATTGTATTGCGATTGATCCATTTTATTTAACTTGGAAAGCGCGTGAGTATGGATTGCACACCAGATTTATAGAACTGTCGGGTGAAATTAATAATTCCATGCCTAACTATGTTGTCCAAAAGCTTAAGTCAGCCCTTAATAAAAAATGTCAGTCGATTAATTCCGCAAAGGTTCTGGTGCTTGGCATTGCTTATAAACGTGATGTAGATGATATGCGAGAGAGTCCAGCCGTGGTTATGATGGAGCTCATGAGAGCTGAAGGAGCAAATGTTGATTACTCCGATCCTCATGTACCAGTCTTTCCAGATATGAGAAATCACTCGTTTGATCTCAAGAGTGTTGATTTGAATAAAGAATCACTCTCGTCATATGACGCAGTTCTTCTCGCTACGGATCACTCTTCATTTGATTATGAGCTTATCCAAAAACATGCAACTCTTGTTATAGATAGTCGGGGAGTCTACCGAGACAAAAACCTATCAAATATAGTGAGTGCATAGAGTGAATTTTTCTTTAATTGGAGCAGCTGGATATATTGCCCCAAAACATATGAAAGCAATTCGAGATACATCGAATGTGCTTGTTGCTGCGATGGATAAACATGACTCCGTTGGAATCATAGATAGTTACTTCCCTGAGGCAATGTTTTTTCAAGAAATCGAAAAGCTCGGTCTGTATTTAGATAGCTTAAAGCGAAATGATCAGGCTGTTGATTACATCAGCGTTGCGTCTCCAAATTTTTTACACTCGGAACATATTCAATTTGGGCTAAATGCTGGTGCCAACGTCATCTGCGAAAAACCTATTGTATTGGACCTTAGCGATCTCGATTATCTGGAGAAATTAGAAAATGAATCTGATAACAGAATATATTCGGTACTGCAGTTGAGACATCATCCTGCGATCCTGGCATTGAAAGAAAAGGTTTCTAAAAATAAGGTTGCCAAAGCTGATATAGAACTTACATATATAACCTCGCGGGGCAAATGGTATCTCCAAAGCTGGAAGGGCGACATTCGCAAATCTGGCGGAGTGGCAACCAATGTTGGAGTACATTTTTTTGATATGCTTCATTTTGTTTTCGGAGAACTGCAAGAGAATTTTATATATCTGAATACCCCAACTAAGTCCTCTGGATACATTGAATATGAAGGAGCTAGGGTTAGATGGTTTCTTTCTTTGGACGTTGAAGATATTCCCAAGAGCGAAAGAGCCCAAGGTAAGAGAACCTATAGGTCTTTGACATCCGATGGAGAAACATTAGAGTTTTCAGATGGTTTTATTAACCTGCATACTGATGTGTATCGCGAGATTCTTTCAGGAAGGGGATGCGGATTGAAAGAAAGTCGAACTGCTATAAAAACTGTTGCATATATAAGAAATGCTCCTTTAGATAAAAGAGGCAATTTAACTCATCCTATGGCTGCTTCAATTAAAAAGGGCTCTATCTAAAGCTGTAGAGAATAAGAAGCAGGCTTAAACCATGCAAAAACATCTCTTAAAAATCGTTGTTCCTGAAACGTGCTCGGAAGAACTAAAATATGTTGTAAGGGTTATATTTGACGAATTTTGGGGAGTGCCTTATGACCTGAGCGTAGCTGCGCAGGCCCATGTCTCTATTTCTGAAAAAGGTTCTGATGGGTGCGTAACAATTGATAGTGACTTTTTTTCAGCTGCTGCACTAAACTGGCTCGGTTCCGAAAGTTTACCTGAACTCCCACTTTCGTCATTAAATATTAGTAGTTATGATTTTTTAAAAGATGTTGAATTTAATGAACTGCCTATATTTTTTGGCAGCCCAAACTTAATACTTAGCAAAAGTCTTATTGAGGTAAAATTTGATATCTTTGGAGCCATATTTTTCATGCTGACGAGATACGAGGAGTATTTACATCATGAAAGAGATGAACATGATCGATTTCAAGAACGATCATCTGTTGGACATAAAGCTGGATTACAAGCCACTCCAATCGTAAATCATTATCTAGAGGTCCTTTGGCGAGTACTAAAGCGCGCAGGATTTTTGCTAGAACGACGCACTAAGTCGTTCAAGATTGAGCCGACGTGTGATTTGGATTTGCCTTTCGACCCAGCTTTCGACTCTCTTTGGTTCTCAATTAAGAATGGCGCAAGGTACTTTATTGATAATCAATCACTTATGCAGTTTTCCAATAATCTAGGGAAGTATTTTCTTGGCGATAGTTTTGCTAAAGATGAAAATGTTGCTGGAATAAATTGGATAATGACCATCTGCGAAGATCTGAATATACAGGCTCAGTTTTATCTTATTCCTAAGATTACCCACAGGGCAGACTGTTACAATAATATTTTTTCAAGCCAGTCTATAAATCTCGTAAAAGAAATTCTGGCTCGTGGACACTTTATCGGTATGCACCCAGGTTATCTATGCTATGTTTCTGAAGATAATTTCGCACAGTCCGTTAAGGCTTTTCGTCAATTATTAGAGTTGGTGAACCAACCTATCGATATTATAGACAGTCGCATGCACTATTTGCGATGGAAATTTCCAGAGACACTAGACTTATACTCTAAGTTTAACATCGGATCTGACTCGACGATGGCTTACGCCGAAGCCCCAGGTTTTCGCAGCGGGATATGCTACGAGCATTCCATGTACGACTTAGAATCACGATCGCCTACAGGCGTAATTCAAAAGCCTCTTATCTTAATGGAGTCATCGTTGCTGGATGAACCGCACTTAGGATTAGGGCATTCAGAAAAGGCAAAAAGAATCATGTTGGAGTTGCAGCGGCAATGTAAACTTTACAATGGTAACTTCAGATTTTTATGGCACAACTGTCATCTAGCATCTCAAGAAGACCGCGATTTCTTTAAACTATTAATCGAACATTAGGGACTGCATATGTGTGGAATTTTTGGAAGTATAAACGTAAACGATTGGAACTCACTTGAGTTTATTATCGACCACTCCAGAAGACGTGGCAGAGACTCCAGTGGTCTAATCGGTTTCGCTAACTCTACTGGACGCTACGATTGCGTAAAAGCAGACTATGATATTAAACGTCTCAAGCGTTCGGAATTAGAGTTGATTAAGTCTTCAACAGCAGTTTTTGGACATAGTCGCCTTATAACTGACGGCTTTTTGGATAATCAGCCCGTAATAAGAGACAACATTTTTGTTATCCATAATGGAATTATTACCAATAGTGAATCGATTTGGCAGGACAACCCGACTCTGGTTCGCAAATTGACAATCGATTCAGAAATAATAAATGTATTAACAGCAGAATATTTAGAAAAAACTCAAGACCTAGATGATCTCGCTGATTATATTTTTGACCGGGCGGAGGGAGCAATAAGTGCACTTATTGGTGTTCCAGAGCTTGGAAAAATCGCATTGATTTCTAACAATGGTAGTTTATTTTATTCATTGAAGGATGAAGGATATTTGATCTCATCAGAGATGTATCCACTATTAAAAATAGGTTGTCGCAATATAAATCAAATAAAAAACGATATTAAAATATTGAAGATTCCCATTGCTAGTGAAATTACTGTTAAAGAAAATCACATAGAACGGACAAACCTTGTCCCTGAATTTGATATAAGTAAAATAGGATCTGAATTATTAGTCTATCCTGAAGTAAATATTCAGCGATGCACAAAATGTATCCTACCGAGCACAATGCCTTTTATAACGTTCAATGAGAAAGGTGTCTGCAACTATTGCGAAAATTATAAGATTCGAAATCAACCTAAGCCATTTAAAGATTTGGAGACTATGCTTGAACCCTTTCGTAAAAAACGTGGAGTGGAATGTATCGTTCCTTTTTCGGGAGGCAGGGATAGTAGTTTTGGCTTGCATTTAATAGTTAAAGAATTAGGTCTTAAGGCAGTCGCTTATACCTATGATTGGGGATTAGTTACCGACCTAGGGCGAAGAAACATAAGTCGTGTAGTGGGGAAGCTTAATGTTGAGAATATAATCGTCGCGGCTGATATCGAGCAGAAAAGGCTGTTTGTTAGAAAGAATGTTTTAGCTTGGCTTAATCGCCCAAGCCTTGGCATGATTAGCTTGTTCACAGCCGGGGATAAACACTTTTTTAGATATATTGAACAACTTAAAGAAGAATTAGGTATTACGCTGAATATTTGGAGTATTAACCCTCTTGAAGTTACACACTTCAAGGCAGGGTTTTTAGGAGTTGCGCCTGACTTTCATGAAGATCGTGTCTATATGAGTGGTCTGAAGAAGCAAATGGAATACCAGAAATTACGATTAGCGGAGATGATGCGTAACCCAATGTATTTTAATAACTCATTATTTGATACTCTTCAAGGAGAGTACTATCGCAGTTTCAATAAAAAGAGTGACTATTATCATCTGTTCGATTTCTATAAATGGCAAGAAGACGAAATAGACTCACTACTTAAAACAGAGTACCAGTGGGAATTAGCTCCAGATACTTCAACTACTTGGCGCATAGGCGATGGAACTGCTGCATTCTATAATTACATCTATAGAACCGTCGCCGGATTTACTGAGCATGACACATTTCGTAGCAATCAAATAAGAGAAGGAGATATAACTAGGAATGAAGCGCTTGCATTGGTAGAGGAAGAGAATCAGCCAAGATATGAGAATATAAAGTGGTACTTAGATCTGCTTGATTTGGATTTCCAGGCAGTGATCAAGAAAATTAATAATACTGCAAGACTATATTAATTTTAAGTATGTTTTAGGGAAAAAATATGGCTAACACATTCAAGCTGAGAAATTGTTGCCCAACTTGTGGAAATAACAAGTTGATTGAGCTAGCTGAAATAGATTACGCTGACCCACGAATGATGTCGTATCTTTCCAGTAGCTATCGTATAGATACTCGTTTATTTAAATCTATCGCTAAAGGTTTTTCATATAGGATAATGAGTTGTAAAGATTGCGAGCTTCTTTTTCAGGCATTCATTCCGTCTGAAAGTTTTCTCTCCATAATCTATGACGAATATATTGATCCCGATAAATCGCTTTCTAATAAAAGTCTAACTGAGGATCATTCCCAAATGTATCTGGGAGATTTCTCATTAATCAAAAAATTACTAGGCAAAGCATCGTCAGAAATAAAAATATTAGATTATGCAGCGGGATGGGGCAACTGGATATCACAAGCGCATAAGGTGGGTTTTGAGACCTTCGCTTTGGAGTTATCAGATCATAGGAAACGTCATTTAGAAAGCGCAGGAATACAAGTAATTGATGAAGCTGATCTTTCAGACACGTATGTAGACTTTGTTAATTGTGATCAAATATTTGAACACTTAACTGATCCTATTGCGACGCTTTGTAAAATTCGTGAATGTCTTAGCGACAATGGCATAGTTAGGATATCGGTCCCTCATTCCTTTTATCCATTAAAAGAAATATCGGTTTTGGATTCTGGGCCTACGAGAGACATTATGATTCCTGACATATTGGCTCCGCTAGAGCATTTAAATTACTTTAACAGAAGGAGTTTAAAGGCCTTGGCTAAATCTGCTGGTTTTGAATTGCTAAAAGTCTCGCTCCCGCGGTACCTTGGCACCACAAATTATCGCGGAACTAGTACAAAAGAAACTTTAAAGAATATTTTTAGGCCTTTTTACCGAAGATATTTTGCTAATATCGTTTTTCTAAAAAAAATGGTATCGAAGTAACATGCTTGCAATTCTTTTAGCCATACCTACAGTTATTATAGCTTTAATAACGTATCGTTTTTATAGACTATCCGGAGCCCGTTTTGAATTAACCTCTATTGATCCTCTAACTTTTATCTATTTCTTGCAACTTATTATGGCGAGCGTAGGAAGTTACATTATTGCTGCAAATTTAATCGATAACGATTGGATAAACTATCTTGCACCAACAGAAGCGGTTCGTTTTATTGGTTGGGGAGTTGTTCAATATGGTTTTTTAGGCTGTTCTATTGGAATTTTTCTGGGATTAAAAATTTTCGACCGTCAACATTCTCGACTAAATTTCTTGGACAATTTGTCTTCTAAGGATGTCCCTAAGGCATCTCATGCAGTAATTTGGATATTTCTTTTTTGCTTATGCTTTGCTTCTGGGCTACACGTATATTTGTCAATTGGAAGTTTTCCCATTTTTTCAGCATTTTCTTCAATCGGAGAAGCGCTAGCAATAATTCGCTCTGATACAAAACTAGGTTTCCCTGGTGTGGTATTCATTCGCGATTTTGGTTTTGTAGCTTTGGGACAAATACTTGCTTATTACTCCTATTCTTTAAAACTTCGCTATCGAAAATCTATTGGTCCTCGGATTTTGTATTGGATATCGTTAGTAATAGCATTTTTAGCATTAACGCTTAATCTTGAAAAAGGGCCAATTGTAATTTTCTTTTTTAGTTTATTAGTTATTCGCTTCTTCCATGGACACCGCTCATCCCCAATGGCTCAAGGGCTTGTTTTTTTCTTGATAGGAAGCTTACTTGTTGGAACTTATTTAGTGACATTTGGCACTGATTTGCCGGTAGAGTATTTCGTTGAGGAAATTATGGGCCGGATTTTCATCGCTCAAGTAGCAGGGGTTTTTATGACTTTGTCAATTTTTCCTTCGGAATATGACTTCGTCTTCTTTTCAGGAATCGGTGTGTTGAGTGATGCTTTTGGAGGAAGTCAAAGCGCTGGGTCTCCCCGAATGGTCATGGAACATTTTCGCCCTACTGAGGTCGCAGCCGGTCTGTTGGGATATAAGAGTTCCTATTTCGTTGCAGAAGCTTATGGTAATTTTGGTATTATTGGAATGTTACTTTCGCCCTTTATCGTTGGAGCAATAACATCTTTATACTTTGCCATTTTAAAGAAATTTAAGAATCAAAATCTTGCCATCGCAGGCATTACATATATTACGTTCAACTTGCCTTACACCTCAAACTTTGCTTCATTTTATTACAACCCGGGGCTTTGGATACTTTTGCTTATCTTGCTTGTAGCAGGAAACTTGATCATGACAATAAGGCTTAAGGGTCACTCGAACCTATAAATATAGAGATGCAAAACTTTTAACTTTCAACTTCAAGAATTTCACAAGATTATTTATGAATAAACAAGCTCAGGTCGTGCTCCTCTCGGTTGGGTCATATACAAAAACTTCAGACTTAGTGTATTCCCAAATGCTGAAGTTAGGGGACTTTGCAGAAGATTCCGACGAATTTTTTGTTAAAAGTTTTGTATATCTACCTATTGCTTCTTGTGTAAAAAGATTTCGACAAGTATTGCTGGATATCGAAGAAATTAAATCAAATATTGACCATGAAGTGCACTTTGGTTTAACACCTATAAGATGGGCTGGGGCTCTCTCATTCTTCTTCAAAAATATTCTAACAAGGCTGACTGTTTCTCACCTAGAAAAAGCGATTTTCAAAGATTTAGATGAAAACATTCCAGTAATCTTAAACTGTCGTAATTATTATTCAGCATTTGTTGCGCTTCAGTTGAAGGCTAGGCAGACAAGATCTATTAAGGTTGTGTTTGACACCCGGGGGCTGATGCCATTTGAGGTTCCATATATTAGTAGACTTGGATCTTTGTTGTATGGACCATTTCATCGCTGGGAACATAAGCTAATTCATGCCAGCGACATGGTTCTAGTGCAATCAAAAAAATCGAAAGAATATTTAGAATTAATTCACGGTGATAGGGCGAACATTAAGTTTTTGCCTATATCTGGATTCTCTAAAATACGGAGACAAGAAAACCTCGATAATCGTTTTAATACAGCTTGGAATAAAAAACAATTTCTTTATGTAGGGTCCTTAGGACATTGGAATGACTTTGAAACCCTCCTGAACTCGTTTTCTTTAATTTCTTCAGCTTTTGATGAAGAAATTGAATTTTTAATTGCTGCTACTGAGCCAATTTCTTTCTCAAAAAAAGACTTGCCTTTTAAGATCAATTTCACTTCTGTTTCGTATGATTCGATTCACCACCTTTATAATGAAAGTTTGGCCTTGATAATTGGAGGATCAACTAGGGAGGAGTTTTTTTCTCAGGCCAATATGCGCATAAATTATTTCTCAACCAAAGCAGTAGAAGCTCTTTCTCTTGGCGTACCGCTGCTGGTCAATGATGATCTTACCGAGTTGGCAGAGCTTGTCTGTTCTAATAATTGTGGCTACACATTTTCACTTGAAGATGAGTATAAAAGAGATTTAGCGGATTTGAGGAGAGCTGGTCAGAACAAGCAGACATGGGCATCAATATCTGAAAATGCAGCCAAAATAGGAGACCAATTTCTGAAAGAAAGTGTTCACTCGGCTTACTCAAATGTTTGGAGAGAACTATTATAAAATGCTAATCTTAATTAATGGGACAAATAACAATCAGTACCAGTTACTTATGATGTATTTGATTTAAATTGCTCTACTGAAAGCAAAAATTCAGTTTATCAATGTGTATATGAATTTAATGGCATATTATTAGTTATCAAATTTATGAGAGAAGATGTTTGTGCGATTATTGTTACCTACCTCCCTATCCTTGAGCGATTCGAAAAAGCTCTCTTGAATGTTTGTTCGCAGTGTAAAGTTGTTATTGTAGACAACAGTGAGGGTAACGACAGCGGACAAATTAAAAAATATTCGGAGGCATACGGATGTAGCTTAATTGTTAATGAACGTAATCTTGGTATTGCAGCCGCACAAAATCAGGGAATTAGTTTTGCTCTGAATCACGGTTACAATTATGTATTACTCTTAGATCAAGACAGTATCGTCTGTGATGGATTTGTTCGAAAACTTATGAGTTACGAGGCAAATGACAACATGGCGGTGATAAGCGGTCGTGCGATCGACGTTAGAAATAAGGATGTTAGCAATACGAATGTAAAAAATTCTTCTTATGTTGAGCAAAGAGACTTAATGAGTTCCGGTACTTTAATACATCGCAAAGCAATTGAGATTGTGGGGCTATTTGAAGAACCCTTGTTTATTGATTGCGTAGACTTTGAATGGGGTTGGAGGGCAAGGTCGCTTGGATTAAAACTTTTACTCGTTCATGAAGCATATTTTTCACATATGATTGGGGATGGTCTTCAGAGATATGAGCAGTTGTCGAGTCCAATACGACACTATTATCAAACAAGAAACATAAGTTATATGCTTACTCGTCGTTATGTCCCAAAACTCTGGAAGATAAAGCAACTCTTCTTTTTTGTCCCAAAAATAGTGAAGGTTTTGATATTTGGCTCTAATAAGAAAAAACGAATTGGCTATATTTTTAAGGGTATGTATGATTTTAGTAAGAATCGTTTCGGGCCTTTAATCTAGCAATAACTATCTATATCTGGCTCGTCTATCTTTTCTGAAATAGTAAAAAATTAAATAGCTCAATTATGGAACTATCAGAACTTTATGATTTATATCAAAACTTTAAACAAAAAATACTGAGGAGTAATACATGTGCGGAATAGTTGGTCATTGGTCTAATCGTAAACAAATTAGCCCCATTATTTTTGAGCGAATGACTGATTCTTTAATTCATCGCGGGCCTGATTCAAGCGGAATTTGGAGTTGTCCAATGAGTAATATCACTTTAGGACATAGGAGGCTATCTGTATTAGATCTAAGCGAAACCGGTGCTCAGCCAATGATCTCAAAAAGTAAAAGATTTGTGATTGTTTTTAATGGGGAAATATACAACCATCTTGAGCTCCGCTCTAAAAGGCTGTCTTCAAGTCAGTGGAATGGGTCATCGGATACTGAGACACTTCTTGAGATGGTTGAGGTTTATGGGTTTTCTGAAGCAATTAAGAACATTCGGGGGATGTTCTCTGTCGCCGTCTGGGATAGAAAAGAACGACGCTTACTATTAGCCAGAGATAGGGTAGGGGAAAAACCGCTTTATATCTATTTCCGAAATGAAGAGATCATTTTCGCGTCTGAATTAAAAGCAATTTACCTGTCTCCATCTTTTAGTCCAGAGTTGAATGATGATGCAGTTTCTGAATTTTTACATTTTGGTTTTTTAGCATCAGGCGACTCCATACACAAAAATGTTACAAAGCTTATGCCTGGAGAAATAGCGGTCTTTTCTTCTCCATCGCAACCTCCAGAGATAAATAAGTATTGGACCTTAGAGCCGCAAGGCAGAAAAGATGAGCTAATTTCACTTGAGAATGAACCAGTCGAAGAGTTTGAAAGTCTTTTAACTGAATCAATAAAAGAACAGATGTTATCTGATGTACCAATTGGTGCGTTCTTATCCGGCGGAATAGATTCATCTCTGATTGTCGGGATTATGCAGAAAATATCTAGTACTCCAGTTAACACTTTCACATTAGGATATGAAAGCGATCAAACAGATGAAACCACTCATGCCAGAGAAATTGCTGATATTTATGGCACCAACCACAGTGAATACATTCTCACTCCTAAAGATATAGTAGCTTCGATACCAGGACTAAACCGAGCATACGATGAGCCCTTTGCAGACCCCTCACAAGTGCCAACACTTTTGCTATGCGAACAAATGCGAAAACGTGTCACAGTTGTGCTTTCTGGAGATGGTGGCGATGAACTTTTTGGAGGATATAATCGCCATCGAGCGATGAACTCTTTTTTTGGTATATACGAAAAGAATAATGCTTATTTTTTGAGAAAGAGTCTTGCGTCAGTTATTAGGGGCTTGCCATCGAGCGGCATAGATTTACTACCTAGAATTTTGAAGCTAATTGGAAAAGGACCAATAACAAAAGATTTATCTGAAAAAATTGGATATCTTTGCTCTATGCTAGAGTCTAGAAGCCCAGAAGAAGCTTACATTTCTATTCTTTCGCGTTGGAGCTCATGCGATGAACCACCTCTCAAGGGGAGAAGAGCATTCGCCATTCCTAAAGTGGATTCAAGGTGGGATTTTACTCCACTGAATAAGCTTCTTTATTGGGATTTTAAAACATATTTGCCAGAGGACATTTTGGTAAAGGTAGATAGAGCATCTATGCAGCATAGCCTTGAGGTGCGAGTGCCCTTTTTAAATCATCGCATAGTGGATTTCGCATTTCGATTGAGCGATCGCGAAAAAATGAACAAGGGAAAAACAAAAGCACTACTCCGGAAGCTTCTAGCTCGTCATCTTGATCCAAATGTCTTTGAAAGGCCTAAAGAGGGCTTTAGTTTTCCTATTGGGGACTGGTTAAGAGGACCATTACAGGAATGGGCAGAGGACTTGTTTCAGAGCCAAAAATTTCGTAACGTGCATTTTATACAGCATGACCAACTAGATAAAATATGGAAGCAACATCAAAAGGGTACAGTGAATCACCAGAAGGGTCTATGGACAATCTTGATGTTCGCTTCTTGGCATTCCGAATACTTTAGCAAGATTTCGACAAATGAACATGCATGATTTCTCAGTTTTAATTGCAGTTTGCGCCAGTGACAAAGAGGAGTATTTTGAAGCTGCTCTGAAAAGTGTTTATGATCAATCAACAGTCCCGAATCAGGTGGTGCTCGTTGCGGATGGTCCACTGTCTGTGGGACATAATGAGATTATTAATAATTATGAAAAGCTATATGATGGCTTTAAGTGTGTGCGGCTTACAAAAAATCAAGGATTGGCTGTTGCGCTAAATGCTGGTTTAGCCAACTGTGACTGGGAACTAGTAGCGCGAATGGATAGTGATGACATTTGCGAAAATGACAGATTCAGTCGACAGTTATATTTCATGAACTCAAACCCAAACATCTCGGTATCTAGCGGTAAAGTCACTGAATATAGTAGCGATATGAGAAAGTTTATTGCGGAAAAGCCTCTTCCAAAAGGCCATAAGGAGGTGCTTACTTTTTCAAAGTACCGCAACCCTATTAACCATATGGCTTGTATCTTTCGTAAAAGCGCTGTGTTGGCAGTTGGAGGTTATCCTGAACAATTCCTCAAAGCTCAAGACTTTGCCTTGTGGGCGGTGATGTTAAAAGCGGGATATAAGTTCGCGAATATAGATGATAATTTGGTTAATGTTCGGGCTGGTGAGGGATTTATTAAAAGACGTGGACTACAATATTTTTACGGGGAAGTCATTGTTTTGCGATTCTTAAAAAAAATAAGGCATATAAATACGATTGAACTATTAATTAATCTTTTGATCCGTTTGGGTGCGCGTTTGTCTCCGGTAATTATTAAACAGATAATTTATAGGATGCTCCGTCATAAAGGAAGTTCTCAAAATTAAACGATAGTATAGTGGAGATTAGAATCTAACCTTAGATGTATTAAAGGGTAATTTTAAAGTTTAAAATCATTAAAAAAATCAGAATTAATTTATGGATAATAATGAAGTTGCGATTATTGGCGGGGCCGGTTTTATTGGCACAAGACTTTCAGCTCGATTTAAGAAGGGAAATATTTTTTCTAATAAATATGATATCAATTCAAGTAATTCTTTAGACGGAAGTATCTATCTAGATGTCGAGGACATTAATTCGCTTGATAAACTTTCTAACGTAAGGACAATCATTAATCTTGCTGCCGTCCATCGAGATGATGTTCGCCCATTTAGACGCTACGATGATGTAAATGTTCAGGGTGCTAAAAATGTTTGCGAGGCAGCTTGTAAACATGGAATTAATCAAATTATTTTTACAAGCTCTGTTGCTATTTATGGATTTGCTCCTGCTGAAACAGATGAATCTGGAGAATCAAATTATTTTAATAATTACGGCAGGACTAAATATCTGGCCGAACAGGTTTATAAGGCATGGCAAGAAGAGGATCCAAAAAGTCGAACGCTTGTCATTGTGAGGCCAACAGTAATATTTGGTGAGGGAAATAGGGGTAATGTTTATAATTTACTTCGACAAATCCATTCTCATAGATTTGTGATGATAGGCAATGGTTCTAATAAAAAGTCTATGGCTTATGTGGAAAATATATCTGCATTTTTAGAGTATTGTTTATCGTTTAAGCCCGGTCTGCATATTTATAACTATATTGATAAGCCTGATTTTGATATGAATACTTTGATCTCTGAAGTAAGAAAGACCCTGTTTGGTAAAACTAATATTGGGTTAAGACTTCCTAGCTTTCTTGGTTTAGCCATGGGTTACGTTGCTGATTTGGCATCAATCATTATGCGCAAGTCTCTTCCCTTGAGCAGTATTCGAGTTAAGAAGTTCATGGCGACAACTCAGTTTTCATCGTCCATAAATAATACTAATTTTGTTGCACCCTTCAGTCTTGAGGAGGGTTTAGCCCGAACGCTTCGTTATGAGTTTATGGAAGACAACTCTGATAAGCGTACTTTTGAAACAGAATAGGAAATTTAATAAATTCAGTAACTTAGGTATTACATGTTATTCAAATTTTTCTGCTTTTCTTTTTTGAATAAAAACCTAGTAAAATCAATTTAAATTTTTTTTATGAAAGTTTTTATTAGGATAATCTTTAAAAAATAACTTAGCCCTAAATCAAATGAATAAGATTAAGAAAGTCATAATTCCTGTAGCTGGACTAGGAACCAGAATGTTGCCAGCAACAAAAGTAATTCCGAAAGAAATGCTTCCAGTATTAAATAAGCCAATTATTCAATATATCGTTGAAGAAGCAATTTATGCAGGATTAAAGGAAATTATTTTAGTGACTCATTCAAGCAAGTATTCTATTGAAAATCA
>CESP01018054.1_pt1 | contig 34351 bp, 28 predicted proteins | sample 531211 | NCBI WGS metagenome assembly CESP01 (sample SAMEA2622074, study PRJEB7988) | marine metagenome | biome: marine biome (ENVO:00000447); feature: surface water layer (ENVO:00002042); material: "saline water (ENVO:00002010), including plankton (ENVO:xxxxxxxx)" | depth 5 m | reverse complement strand
TATAAAGAATAATATAGGTACCTTTATTATTTTCTTCTCTTAATTTTAAACAAACAGGTTCAATTGGATTACATTTACTATAGTCTTTCTTAAGAGGAGATTCGCATATGGTTTTATCAATATCTACAACTAATGTTCTTCTTTGATGACCAGAAAATCCATTTTCTCCTTTAATTTCATTAGTACTTAAATTGAAAGACGAACAAATTTCTTCTAAATTCCCAAATATTTTTACATGTGAAGCCTCAATAGCAAGAATATTTTTTCCATGTTTAATCGCGAAGTCGTAAAAAGGAGAAATATATAATTCAAAATTGAAGTTTTTATTTATTGATAATAAATATTTCTTAGTAAGTTTTAAAAATTCATCTGATTCTCTAAAAAAATAAGTGCCAACTGAACATTTTGCAGATATTCTTTTTTTCTCTTGAACTTCTGTAATTAATTCTTCTCCTTTCTTAGTTTTTAAAAAAGACCAATTATCTCCTTCAGAAATAAAATAAGGAATAGCCCCAAAATAATCTTTATCAATTTCTTCTAAATTTTGTGAAATTTTATAAGACGTATCACAGTTATGGATTAAAATTTTTCCTTTTAAAGAGAAATATTTAATAGCTTCAATAGCTGTAATAAGTTGACCATTTTTTACTTCATCCAACTCAAGCCAATCAAGATAGATTTGGGGGAAAAGTTTTTTTATTTTATTGAATAAGCATTCTTTAACGCGGTCTTTTTTTTGAGTGACAATATACAATCTATCTTTAGAAGAAAAATTAAATGAACTTAAACTCCATATTAATAATTCAATTCCATTAACAATAACTAAAGGCTTTGGAGGTTTAATTCCTTTGTTAATTAATCTTGAGCCTTTGCCAGCGGCTGTTATTAAATAGTTCATATTTCTAAAATATAGTTTTTCATATCAATATCGTAAAATAAAGATAAACCAATTATTAATAAAGCTCCCATTTTTTGTTCATCATCTTTGTGCAAGGGTATCATTGATAAAAATAAATTAGAGGTAAGTATTCTCAAAACTTGATTATCAATTAATTTATCTAAAAATATTTTTTGAAAATAAAAATTAGCCACCTCATAATTAAATGGTTTGAAAATTTTCAATTCATATTGATCATTAATAAATGAAATAGAGAACATATTATTTACTATTGAATCATAAAAACAACTGAACGAGTGATTTAATTTGGCTAAATCATAAAAAGGATCAACATAACCAATTTTATTATTTCCTATAGAATCAGCTTTAGGATCAATTAATTTTATACTCCCTGATATTGGTTCAATCAGTATATTATTAAAACAAAGATCTCCATGACCAAATAATAGCGGTCTTTGTTTTTCAATCTTTTTAAGTTCGTTTTGTAATTTTATATTTGTGGAATTTAAAGAAGGTATATTATTATTATTTACCTTTATTCCATTATTAATAATTTCTTTTAGTAATTTATTCTTTATATTATTCAAAAACTCATTTAAGATATTTATCCTTTTGGAGAGTTTTTCTGAATAAAGGTGACTCGAATTACATAAGAATTTTTGTGATTTATTATTTAAATATAATTCACTATAAATATTAAAAAGTGACTTAACTATAATTTCCCAACGATTAGCTGTTAGTTTTCTAAATAAAAATATTTCAGCAAGATTTGGAAAAGGTAAATATTCTAACTCTAGAAAAACTTTTTTTTCTTGATCTTTATTCAATAAAATTGGGAAAAATACTTTTAGTTCAGATGGGATATTCTCATAGAAATTAATTTCTTTTCTAAGTTTTATATTGTCTTGAGAAATCTTAATAATACTATTCTTTTTTTTATTGTAATAAACATCATTAAAAAATCTACTAGAAAATGATGAAATTTTTGTTTCAAAATAAGTGGTAGAGTGTCCTGCATCGTACCATTTTTCATGTTTGATAGTATGTGCATATTTTTCAATTAGTATTTTCGCAAGATAAAGTAAATCATGCATTTGATCATTCTTTATATCTTTTAAAGCATATTTAATATTAATTTTTTCTGAAGAAATTCTACCGGTAAATGGAAAATATTTTTTTTTAAAATCAATTTCTTCTTTTTTAAATAAATATTCAATAGTTTTATTATTAACATAAGAGATCGCAGACCAATTCTCCTTAGAAATTTTATTATCTCCAAAATAAATTAATTTTTTATCTATAAATGGAGTATCAGGAACGGTTGTAATTGGCAAAATATTTATAAAATCTTCTTGTATATAGCAGATTGATTTTTTAATAGTATCTATAACTCCAATAGTTTTTCCTACATTTATAAATTTGCAATTATCAAAGGATTTCAAGCGTTGAAGTTGTTTTGAAAAATTGTTTACAGCAACATAAGTTTTATTTTTGGAAATACAATATTTTTTGATCCTTTCAATAATTAATGTATTACCTATATTTAAAAAGGGTTCTAATGATATAAATGAATTATCATAAGCCTTATATCCCGCAGCAAGAATCAATACTGCATTTTTTTCTTTTTTAATTTTACCGGAATTCATATAGGGAACTATATTTAAGTATTAAATTTGAAGATCAACTTTAATTATTTCAAAAAAATCTTATCATGAATTGTTTATGGTGTGATAAGAAAAAATTTTTTTTGGTTGCTATCTAATATAAATAAAATAGATAGGAATAGATATTGAAAAAATCATTCAATATTAAACTAAACATTTTTACTAATATTGTAAATAATTTTTACTATGCTATCTAGTATCGCTAAAATAAATAATTTATTTTGAGTTTGCCTTTGAGGTCCAAATTTTAATTCAAATATAGTCTTTTAATAAAAACAATTTAAGATTAAGTATTGCAATTATTAAATGCATGATATTAAATAATATTAATCAAAAAGAGTCTTTAGATAAGCCTTTTCATTATCATGAAAAAAATAAAGCCAATTCCAAAAGTTGAGATCTTATTGGCAACTTATAATGGTGAAAAGTTTTTATGCGAACAATTAGATTCAATTGTTAATCAGGAATACAAATCATGGAATCTTCTCATTCATGATGATGGCAGCATTGATAATACAATCTCTATATTAAATGAATATCAAAATACATATCCTAATAAAATAAGGTTACTAAATGATCAAAAAATTTTTGCTAGTGCGAGCAAAAATTTTTTTCACTTGATTGAGAGCAGATCTACAAAAGCAAATCTATATTGCCTATGTGATCAAGATGATATATGGGATAAGAATAAATTAAAATTAATTATCGAAAGATATAATTTAATAGATGATGAAATGCCCGTATTAATACACTCAGACCTTTCTTTAATAGATTCAAATGGCAAACTATTAGAAAAGTCTCACAATAAGTTAATAAACTTCCAAAAAAATTTAATTACAAAAAGTACAGTTCTTTATTATAATCCAGTACCTGGATGTGCAATGTGCATAAATTCAACTTTAGCGAATAAAATTTCTTACTCTAAATATATGGTAATGCATGATTGGTGGATACTTTTATCTGCGATTTATAAAAATACAACTGTGCTTTATATTAAAACCCCTCTTGTTAAATATAGGCAACATTCAACAAATGTTTTAGGTTATAAAAAAATTTACATTTTTAAATTAGTTTTAAGATTATTTTTTAAAATCCCTCGTTATATTAAAAATGTAAAAAAAGCATTCTCTCAATCTAAACAATTTTACTATCAATCAGTACTAAAATATTCTATTAAATTAATTATTTATCAGGTAAAGATGAGTTTATGACAAAACCGTTTTAACCTAAAATCCCAAACTTAATCTAAATATCCATTTCATTTCATCAAAGTTATTTAACTTATAATTATCTATATGATCAGAAAGTTGAACAGCAAATGTACCTCTTAAAGGGATTTCATTAAAAGGGATAATTGATGACCCTAAGAGAAACCATTTGCTGTTATATTCAAAAAATGTTGAAAACTTCTTATTATAAACCCTTGAAATAGAAAAAACTGGAGCCCAGCATAAACTCCTTTGATGTAAGACCTCAGTTCCAGAACCACCTAACAAATCACTACAAAGAAATTTTATATTTCCTTCCGCCATCCTACCAGTAGCAACTCCAATAGTATAAATATCTAAGGGGAATTGACCAGCTTTATTATTACTCCATAAAGCCTTAGAAAAGGTCAAATAAATATCTCTTCCTGTATCAGTTAAGCCATCAAAATGTAATAGTTGTTCTGCTCCAAATGAGAAACCTTCTGTTGGAGAAATTTCTCGATCAATTCTAAAACCTAAAGATTGACTTTCTCCAACTGCAGTTGAACCTCCTACTGCAGTTCCTGAATATACGCTCCTTATACCAAGATTCAATCCAAAACTAGTTTTTTTATTATTTAGGAATTGATAATAAAATTGTCCAACAGCATCTCCATCATTCCAACCCCAAAAACTTTTTCCTTTTCTCCCTTTTTCAAATCTTCCGCTATGACCTCTAATAGAGGCATCAAATTTATATTTATTATTCCATTTAAAACCTGGAGGTACAAGCCAACTAATATCTGGGCCTGCTATAGAATCATTAAAGACAATTGATCTATTAAAAGAGGTTATTGCTTCACTATTATTGGTTAAATCATGGTATTTAATATTTTCATTAATAGGTAATAAATTTCCGTTATCATTTTCTATTTTCTTCCAAAAGACATCTTTTGTATATTGTTTTTTAGTGTTTAATTTTTTCCATTTTATAGTATTTTTTTCAGTATTTGATTTTGTAAAATTAATATCAGAAAGCATTTGTTTTTGAAAAGAAATAGGTATAAAAATCGATAATATTAATATGCTTTTTTTAAAATTTTTAAGCACAAAAAACTTATTTGTATATGTAATTATGTTTATGATTTTTTTTTTACTTTTATTAAAAAGTTCAAATTTTATAAAATCTAAGTTTCTCAAAATTATCAAAATTATTGATAAGTATTATATCTTGTTTTAATTAAATAAATAAAGGATTAAATTTTTAAAAATATTAGGTTGCAAAATTAATTTCTATGGAGATATTTAAAAAAGAATTGCGTGATTTTAACTTTATATTTATAAGTTAAAATAAACCATATAACTAAATAAGTAACAATAATGTCAAAGAGTTCCATTATTCCTTTAATTTTATGTGGAGGATCTGGCTCTCGACTTTGGCCTTTATCGAGGGAAAGTTATCCCAAACAATTCATTTCAATAAAAAAAGAAAATAGATTCAGTCTATTACAAAACACAATTAAAAGAATATCAACTTTAAAAAATATAAAAAAACCAATATTGGTTTGTAATGAAGAACACAGGTTTATAGTTGCTGAGCAAATGCGTGAATTAAATATTGAAGATTTTGTTATATTACTAGAACCCTCTGGAAGGAATACAGCTCCTGCAATTACTCTTGCTGCATTGAAGTCTCTTGAACTTGAAGAGGATCCGACTTTGCTAGTTTTATCTTCAGATCATGAAATAAAAAATATTGAAAAATTTTTAACTGTAGTTGATATGGGTTTCAAATTTGCTTTAAATAATAAATTAGTCACCTTTGGGGTTATTCCAAAATCCCCAGAAACTGGTTATGGATATATAAAAGCCAAAGAACCATTTAGAAATAAGATAGAAGGTTTTGTTATTGAAAGTTTTATAGAAAAACCCGATTTAGAAACAGCTCAAAGATTAATTAAAGACAATAGATTTACCTGGAATAGTGGCATTTTTATGTTTAAAGCCAAAGAAATAATAAAAGAGATAGATAAATATTCTCCAGAAATTTTAGTCTCCTGCAAAAAAGCAATAACTAAAAGTGAGTTTGACCTTGTTTTTCAAAGATTAGATAAAGCCTCTTTCGAAAAATGTGATGACATATCAATTGATGTTGCTGTTATGGAAAAAACATCTAGGGGTATAGTCCTACCTTTAGATGCCGGTTGGAGTGATATAGGCAGTTGGGAGAGTGCTTGGGAAACTTCTAAAAAAGATCTTGAAGGGAACTATAAGGAAGGAAATGTAGTGTTAGAAAACACAAAAAATTCTTTTATAAGAAGTGAGAATAGATTAATAGTAGGTATTGATTTAAATGATCTAATAATAGTAGAAACAAGAGATGCGATATTAATATCAAATAAAAAAGCATCTCAAAAAGTGAAAAATATAGTTAAAAATTTAAAAAAAGATAAAGTCCCTCAAGGTTACAAACATTCAAAGATTTACAGACCATGGGGCCATTACCTCTCTTTAGTTGAGGAAAATCGATGGCAAGTAAAATTGATATCAGTTAAGCCAGGAGAAAAATTATCTCTTCAGATGCATCACCACAGGTCAGAACATTGGGTAGTTGTAAATGGTACTGCAAAAGTAGAAGTAGATGAAAAAGTAGAGGTATTAACTGAGAATCAAAGTGTTTATATACCTTTAGGATCAAAACATAGGTTAACAAATCCTGGCAAAATAACCCTAACCCTTATTGAAGTTCAAAGTGGTTCATATGTAGGGGAAGATGACATAATAAGGTTTGAAGATTTTTATGGAAGAATCAATTAATGAAAATTATTTCAATTTAAATTACAAAATAAATTAAATCCTATTTATAAATGGTGTAAAGTGTGTCTGTTAAATAAAAATCTGCAATATGATCGTCGAGATAAAAAATATATGTTGTATTGGTGCAGGATATGTAGGAGGTCCAACAATGTCAGTTATAGCAGATAAATGTCCAAATATATCTATTAATGTCGTCGATAAAAATTCTGAAAGAATTGAATTATGGAATAGTGCAAATTTAGAATTACTTCCAATTTATGAGCCTGGTTTAGATGAGATTATCGCAAGATGCAGAGGGAAAAATCTAACATTTTCTTCGGAAATAAAAGAAAAAATATCTTCTGCAGATATGATATTTATTTCAGTTAATACTCCAACTAAAACAAAAGGTATTGGAGCTGGCCAAGCAAGTGATCTTAAGTGGGTTGAAGCTTGTGCAAGAGAAGTTGCTATGTTTGCACAAGGCCATACGATAGTAGTTGAGAAAAGCACACTTCCGGTCAAAACAGCTGAAGTAATAAAAAATATATTAGAGGCTTCGCAACCCAAGCTAAATGAAAGAAAAAAAACATTTGAGGTTTTATCTAATCCAGAGTTTTTAGCAGAAGGCTCCGCCATAAAAGATCTTTTGGAACCTGATAGAGTATTAATTGGCGGAGAAAGCAATGATGCCATTAAATCCTTAAGTAATATTTATAATAATTGGGTACCTAAAGAAAAAATATTACATACAAATATATGGAGTAGTGAATTATCTAAACTTACGGCTAATGCTTTTCTAGCGCAAAGAATTAGCTCTATTAATTCAATTAGTGCTATATGCGAATCAACAGGAGCTGATGTAAGAGAGGTCTCGAGAGCTATTGGTCTTGACAGTCGCATAGGGACAAAGTTTCTTGATTCTGGTCCAGGATTTGGCGGCAGTTGTTTTAAAAAAGATATTTTAAATCTCGTTTATCTTTCAAGATTTTTTGATTTAAATGAAGTTGCTGATTTTTGGGAATCTGTCGTCAAATTAAATAATTGGCATCAACATAGATTGTCTAAATTAATCATTCAAAATCTATTTGGAACTATTTCTGGTAAAAAAATTTGTGTTTTAGGTTTTTCATTTAAGGCAAACACTAATGATACAAGGGAATCTGCAGCAATAAAAATATGCAAAGATCTTTTGGAGGAGGGTGCTTTTCTTTCTATACATGATCCCAAAGTAAGTAAAGAACAAATTCATCAGGATTTAGGAATAGAACCTCTAAATTCTGATATTGATTATTCTAAAAGATTTGATTTTTTTAATCTTGAAGGAAAATGGGTTTTTGAAGATTTAATTTATAAAGCTGTAGAAAAATCTGATGCAGTAGTGGTGCTGACAGAATGGGAGGAATACAAAAAAATCAATTGGAAAGAGGTATCAAAAAAAATGCGTAAACCTTCTTGGATTTTTGATACTAGATCAATTTTAGATAAAAAAGAAATAATTAATAATGACTTATTACTCTGGAGAATAGGAGATGGTTCAAATAAAAATATAACTTAATGTAATATAGTGCTATGTAAAGTTGGATCAAGAAAAATTTTTTTTTAATTTTTCTTTAAATATTCCCGAAAATCTCTCAGAATGAATAAAAAAAGAAAGAAAGCTTTAATTACTGGTATCACTGGCCAGGATGGTAGTTATCTTGCAGAATTTCTTTTACAAAAAGGTTACGAAGTTCATGGCCTTAAAAGAAGATCAAGTAGTTTCAATACTCAACGGATTGACCATCTTTACAAGGATAGACATGAAGATGATAATGATTTATTTCTTCATTATGGTGACTTGACTGATAGCTCTAATATTTTAAGAATTATAAAAGAAACCAATCCTGATGAAATATATAACTTGGGTGCTCAAAGTCATGTAGCAGTAAGTTTTGAATCTCCTGAATATACTGCTAATTGTGATGCACTTGGGCCCTTAAGAATTTTAGACGCAATAAAATTATTAGGATTAGAAAAACATACTAAATTTTATCAAGCTAGTACAAGTGAACTTTATGGTTTAGTTCGAGAGATTCCACAAACAGAAAAAACACCTTTCTATCCAAGAAGCCCCTACGCAGCAGCAAAACTATATGCATACTGGATAACTATCAACTATAGAGAAGCATACGGGATATTTGCTTGTAACGGAATTTTATTTAATCATGAATCACCTCAAAGAGGTGAGACCTTTGTCACCCGAAAAGTCACAAGAGGTTTAACAAGAATTGATCAAGGACTTGATAAATTCTTATATCTTGGAAACCTTGATGCCAAAAGAGACTGGGGACATGCAAAAGATTATGTAGTAATGCAATGGCTCATGCTACAACAAGAGATCCCAGATGATTATGTAATTGCCACTGGAAAAATGGAAACGGTAAGAAGATTCATAGAATTAGCAGCTAAGGAAATAGGTTGGCAAAAAAATCAACAAGGACCATCCATCATATGGGAAGGTAATGGGATAAATGAAATAGGAAGGAGAGCAGATACAAATCAAATAGTCATAAAAATCGATCCAAAATATTTTAGACCTACTGAAGTTGAATTACTTTTGGGTGATGCTAGAAAAGCGAAAGAAAAACTTGGGTGGCAATACAACATTTCCCTAGAAGAATTGATCTCTGAAATGATAAGCCATGATTTAAAGGAAGCAAAAAAAGAAGTCATATTAAAAGATAAAGGATATATTCAAAATAATCCTCTTGAGACAATTCCCAATATCATGGAAAAATTATAGTGGAATATTTTATGAAAAATTCTTGAGAAAGATTTTACAATAAATAATATTAATTTTTTTACTTTCGATAAAATTCAGAATAAGATGAAAAGTGTAATGGAATTTGCCATAATTTATTAATACCCATTTGGATTTTTCAATTTCCAATTCCATCCATCCCTGCACATTTCTTCAATTGATTTTTTTGGAACCCAATTTAGTATTTCTTTAGCAACCTTATTATCAGCAACAACAACTGGAGCATCTCCTTCTCTTCTTTTACTAAAAATATAATTTAATTTGATCTGATTAGTATTTTCGAATATCCTGATAAGTTCTAATACACTAGTCCCTTGTCCGGTTCCTAAATTAATACTGAAGCTTTTTGAAGAGTTTTTTTTCAAAAACTCTAATGCTTTAATATGTCCTTGAGCCAAGTCTGTAATATGAATATAGTCTCTTATACATGTCCCATCTCTTGTAGGCCAATCATTACCAAAAACCTCTAAACATTGTTTTTTATCAAAGGCAATATTCATTATGACTGGGAATATATTATTTGGTATTCCTTTGGGTGATTCGCCAATCAATCCAGATGGATGAGCGCCAATAGGATTAAAATATCGTAAGTTAATTATACCCCATTTGTCTCTATTACTTTTAAAAACATCTGATAAGAATACTTCGTTAACTCTTTTTGTATTCCCATATGGATTTATTGGTCCTTTTTCGCATTTTTCGTTTATTAGTTCGATATTATTAGTCTTATAAATTGTTGCACTACTACTAAAAACAATTTTATTGCACATATATTTATTCATAACTGAAACTAAATTTATAGTTCCGCTTACATTATTCTCCCAATATAAAAAAGGATTATCGATAGATTCTTTTACGGACTTAAATCCTGCAAAATGTATCACTGCATCAATCTTATTTCCCAAACTTAAAGCTTGTTTAAATACCTTATCTATAAATTCCTTATTATTTAAAGATCCCTCATGAAATTTCAGACTTGTTAAATTTCTATGATTATTTTTTAAAATAGTCCTAATTCTTTCAAGAGAATTAAGTGAACTATTTACTAACGAATCAATAACGATTACACTATAACCTTTCTCAATTAAATATAGACATGTATGACTTCCAATATATCCAGTGCCTCCAGTAACAAGGACAGTTTTTATGCTATTCATATAAAATATTAAATCAGAAAATTCAAACAATTAAAGCAAATATATCAAACAAAAAAAACTATGGCAAAAATTATTTAAAAGAAATAATTAATAATAAACTTTGAAACAGAATTTACTTAAAATCAAATAGAACTTATAATGATATTTAAAAATTTTTCTATGAGAGAAAGAAAGGGAATAATACTCGCCGGGGGGAAAGGAACTAGGCTTTATCCATTAACAAAAGTTGTAAGTAAACAGTTAATGCCAGTTTACGATAAGCCTATGATTTTCTATCCTCTCACTACTCTTATTCAAGCAGGAATAAAAGATATTCTCATAATTATAAATCCTTATGATCAAGAATTATTTGAGAGATTATTAGGGGATGGTAATCATTTAGGAATAAAAATTACTTATAAAGTACAACAAAAAGCAGAAGGGTTGGCCCAAGCGTTCATTATTGGAAAAGAATTTATCGGTTCATCGAACGTAGCTTTAATACTTGGCGATAATTTGTTTCATGGCGAAACACTAGAAACTCATTTTACTCGAAGTCAAAATAAGAATAATGGTGCAACTGTCTTTGCATATCCAGTAAAAAACCCTGAAAGATACGGAGTGGCTAATTTTGACAATAACGGGGATATAATTTCCATTGAAGAAAAGCCTGAATCGCCTAAAAGCAAATATGCAATTACTGGCATATACTTTTTTGATAATTCAGTCGTCAAAAAAGCGGAGAAGGTAAAACCCTCTACTCGAGGTGAGCTTGAGATTACTGATTTAATTATGATGTACCTTAAAGAAAAAACTTTGAATGTTGAAAAGTTTGGAAGTGGAATCGCTTGGCTTGATACCGGAAGCCATGAATCACTCCTAGCAGCCTCTAGTTACGTAAAAATTGTAGAAGAAAGACAGGGATTAAAGCTTGGTTGTCCTGAAGAAATTGCATGGAGAAAAGGTTTAATTTCTGATGACCAGCTAATAGAATTATCTAAACCTCTTCTTAAAAGCGGATATGGTAATTATCTTATCGAAAAATTGAATTAAATTAATTAGTCCTAATCCTTCAATCTATGCAATATTTCAATGTCATCTCTAGTAAAGGTAATTTAATCAGTGGGCCATTGATAATCAAACCCAAATTTTTCTTAGACAATAGAGGATACTTTTTTGAGAGTTGGAATCACTCAGAATTTAATAAAATAATTTCTAGAGAAGTAATATTTGTACAAGATAACCACTCTAAATCAAAATTTGGTGTGCTAAGGGGACTTCATTATCAATTAAATCCTAAATCGCAGGCTAAACTTGTAAGATGCACTAAAGGCGAAGTTTTTGATGTTTTAGTCGATATCAGGAAAGATTCAGATACATATGGTGAATGGTCTGGAGTTTTTTTAAATGAAGAAAATAAACTTCAATTTTGGATTCCTGAAGGTTTTGCACATGGTTTTATATCTTTAAAAGATTTTTCAGAAGTTCAATACAAAACTAATGAGTATTGGAACAAAGACACTGAAAGATCATTATCTTGGAAAGATCCTGATATTAAAATAGATTGGCCTATAACATATAATCCTGAAAAATTTAAAATAATAATTAATGACAAAGACTCAGTTGCACCAACAATAAAAGAAATAGAAAAAGCTGGAGAATTATTATAGTGAAAGTTCTACTTACAGGTTCAAATGGACAATTAGGATTTGCAATTCAAAAATCAACTCCAAAAGGAATTAAATTATTAAGTCTTGACAAAAATCAATTTAATCTTGGTGAAATAAAAAATATAAAAAATAATTTAGAAGAGATAAAGCCAGATTTTATTATTAATTGTGGAGCTTATACAAATGTAGACATGGCAGAAGATGACAAAGAAAAAGTAATGAATATTAATGCAAATAGCGTAAAAGAAATCTCTCTATATTTAAAAAAAAATGGAGGCAATTTAATTCAAATAAGTACTGATTATGTTTTTGATGGATTGAGCTCAAATGCATATAAAGTAAATGATAAAGTTCGCCCTATTAATCAATATGGCTTATCAAAAGCTAAAGCAGAGGAATTTATTCGAGAAATTCTTTACGATACAAAACAATCTGTAATAATTAGGACCAGTTGGTTAATGGGAACTGTTAGCAAAAATTTTCTCTTAACAATGATCAAACTACATCAAACAAAAGAAGAGATAAATGTCGTTTCTGATCAAATTAGTTGCCCAACTAGTACGACAACTCTTGCAAAAGCCTGCTGGAAAGCAATTAAGTTAATAATGGACGCTAATTATTACAACTCTAATCAAATGCCAATATTACATTGGTGCGATAATGGTGTTGCAAGTTGGTATGATATCGCAGTTGCCATAGGAGAAATTAGTACTAAAAATGGATTAATTAAATCTCCATCAATTGTAAATCCTATCAAAAGCGAAAATTACCCCACAAAAGCAAAGAGACCGAATTTTTCCCTTCTAGATTGCACCACCTCGAAAGAATTCTTAGACCTAAAAGGTGAATATTGGAGGAACTCTCTTGAAATTGCAATTAAATCTATTGTAAGTAAATAAAACAATGTTAAAAAAAGAAATAAACTTTATCGACTATTCCATATTTGATAAAAAGTATAAAAATATACTTGTTACTGGCGGACTAGGTTTTATTGGGAGCGCCCTTATTTTTAGATTATTAAATGAGACAAATGCTAAGATCTTTAATATTGATAAGTCAACTCAGAAGAACAATTTATTATCAGTAAATTATCAATTATCTAATATAGGAAATTCTAGATATGAATTTTTAAATTTCGATTTAAATAACAAAACAGATTTAAATAAATTTTTTAATGATTCTGATCCCGATATAGTTTTTCATTTAGCAGCTGAGAGTCATGTAGATAGATCAATTCAATCACCTCGAAATTTCCTAGAAAGCAATATAGTTGGCACGTACAATTTATTAGAAAAAACGCTTGAACATTTTAAAAATATCACAATTAAAAGAAAATCTCATTTCAAATTTTTACATATAAGCACTGATGAAGTTTTTGGATCCTTAGGAAATTCAGGATTATTTAATGAGAAGTCAAATTACAAACCAAAAAGTCCATATTCAGCGACTAAAGCAGCAAGTGATCACTTAGTCGACTCTTGGTTTCATACTTTCGGTCTCCCAACATTGGTAAGTAATTGTAGTAATAATTATGGACCAAGACAATTTCCTGATAAGTTAATTCCAAACATAATTATTAATGCTATCAATTCAAAACCCATTCCTATTTATGGAAATGGATTAAATATTCGTGATTGGCTTTTTGTAGAGGATCACATTAATGCTTTATTGCTTATGGCAAGTAAAGGTAAGCCTGGCTCTCACTATTGTATAGGAGGTAGCGAAGAAAAAAGTAATATTAATTTATGCAAAAAAATTTGTAAAATTTTAGATGATATAAAGCCTCAAAAAACTTCTTATTCATCTCTAATAAAATTTGTAGATGATCGCCCTGGTCATGATTACAGATATGGAATTGATTCTTCATTAATTAATAGAGATCTTGGCTGGGAACCTCTTTATCAATTTGATCAATCAATAGAAGAAACCATTATTTGGTATCTTAGAAACATGGATTGGGTTGATTTTGTCAAGCAAGTCTCAGGTTATAAAGGTGAAAGATTAGGTATCTTAAATTAAACTTAAATGATTAATATAAAAAATAAATTCATTGAGAAAAATTATATTTATACGATACTTCTATTAGTTGACTCTATAATATTTTATTTTTTTTGCGAGCAACAACTAGTTTTAACTAGTTTAGTTTCAACAAAAAATATAATTTATAGCATTTCTATACTTATTTTTTGGGTAATAATTAATTATATTCTTGGCAGCTATCAGTATCAAAATAAGAAATTATTTAACTTTTTTTTCAAATTAATTTTTAATTATTCTTTTGCTCTAATATTGTATATCCCATTTATTATTATTTTTACTTATAAATTTCCCCTAGAAAATTTTTCATTTATATTTTATTTTTTCATTAGATTAAATTTCATAAGTTTTTTATCCCATATATTAATTTTTCTAATATTCAGATCCTTCAATAATAAGACTCTAATTTGGTTATTTATTGGAAATAAAAAAAGTATGAAAAGTTTAAAATTTGAGTGCGAAAAATCGAAATATAAAACCAATATTTATATGTATTCAGATCACAAAAATATTAAATACGATGGGATAATAATAGAAGATGATTTTAAAGATTTAAAACCTCCTCAATATGAAAATACCATTTTACTTTCAACTTGGTTAGGTAAATATTTACAAAAATATCCAGTAAATTTGTTAACTGATTTATTCTTTTTAGATAGCTCATTAAATATTTTAGATTCGTCAATGCAAATTAGAATTAAAGATGTTTTTGAGAGATTAATTGCATCGACTTTGCTAATAATACTTTCACCTATAATTTTAATTTCAAGTTTTTTTATTCTCTTTGAAGACGGATTACCCGTTTTTTATTATCAAAGTAGAAATGGAAAGTTTAATGAGCCAATAAAAATAACCAAACTAAGAACCATGAGATCTAATGCTGAAAAAGATGGGGTTCAATGGAGTAAGAAAAATGATAAAAGGATTACAAAAGTTGGTCGTTTTATTAGAAAAATGAGAATAGATGAATTACCCCAATTAATTTCTGTAATAAAAGGAGAAATGTCTTTGATTGGTCCAAGACCTGAAAGGCCTGAAATTGATTTATTTCTCTCCAAAGATATTAAAAATTACTACATTAGATACAATTTAAAACCAGGTCTAAGCGGTTGGGCTCAAGTTAACTATCCCTATGGAGCATCAATCCAAGATGCGAAAAATAAATTTAGTTATGATCTTTATTACATCAAAAATTTTTCAAATTTACTTGATATTAAAATACTTTTTATGACAATTAAACTTGTATGTAATGCAAAAGGTGCAATAGCAAATATATAGAAAGTTTTCTATTTTATTTTATTATTTTAATTTTCTACTTATCATCAAATTAAAATGATTTAATACTAAAGAAAATATAATTAATAACCTATCAATAATTTTATTGAATAATTTATTTCGCCTTGTATTAGTTTTACCATGCCTGCGATATTTAATTAAATCTTGATTTATAAAAAAAATATTTGAATAAATTGAAGCAATAATAGCTACCCAATGATCATGGTAAATATTTGCTTTAGGTATTATTTGAATGAAATTTCTTAAGAAATTTTTATTGACACATACAAAACATCCAATAACTTTATTTCTGATTAATAAATTAAAAAAATTGAGATTAGGTATTGTCTTATATACCTTTTGCAAATTACAAACTATTTCTCCGAATGCACCTCTAAACTTTTGATTTTCATCACATACTAAATATCTTCCGTTATGAAGAAATAAATTAAAACGAGGATTTTTATTTATGAAAAAATTTAAACATGATAATTTATTTAACTCCCAAATATCATCTTGATCGCTAAATACAATCCATTCTCCTTTCTGAAAAAGAGAATTTTCTAAAAAATTATTTTTAACTCCTAATATAATTGGATTTTTTTTTACTAATATTCTATCGTCTAATTTTTCATAATTTTTAGCTATTTTAAGAGAACCATCTGTCGAACAATCATCAATTATTATAAGTTCCCAATTTCTAAAATTCTGATTAATTATTGATTGAATTTGTTCATCAATATATTTTTCACCATCTTTTATACACATTATTATTGAAAATTTTATAAACTTCATTTTCAAAATCCTTTTAAATTAAAAATTGAGAATTTTAATATTTGAATCCTTTTTTTAAATACCATTCAGCAAATTTTTGTACACCGATCTCAATACTAGTAGAAGGTTTATAGTTTATCCAACCTTGTAATTTAATTGTACTTGCATAAGTTTCTAATACATCTCCAGGTTGAAGAGGTTTGAAAATCTTTTTTGCTTTAATTCCAATAGCATTTTCTAAAATTTCAACAAATTTAAGAAGGTTTACAGGATTTGAATTGCCTATATTAAATATCTTATGTGGAGCAAAAGATGTTGATGCTTCAGGATCCAAATAATTAAATTTTTCATTAATTTCAGGGTATTTTAAACTACATTTATAAACTCCTTCAACAACATCATCAATATAAGTAAAATCTCTTTTCATTTGGCCATTATTAAATATATTTATAGCTTCTTTTGATAATATTGATTTTGCAAAAATCATTGGTGCCATATCTGGTCTTCCCCAAGGGCCATAAACTGTAAAAAATCTTAACCCAGTGCACCTTAGTCCATAAAGGTGACTATAAGAATGTGCCAATAATTCGTTAGATTTTTTTGTAGCAGCATATAAGCTAATAGGATGATTAACTGGATGATTTTCATCATAAGGCATCCTTCTATTTGCTCCATATACAGAACTGCTTGAAGAATAAACTAGATGCTCTATTTTGAAATTTCTACACATTTCAAGAATATTAGCAAAACCTACTAAATTAGATTCAATATATGCTTTTGGATTTTCTAAAGAATATCTAACGCCTGCTTGAGCAGCCAAATTAATAACTATTTCTGGTCGAAAATTATCAAATATTTTCTCTAGATAATCTAGATCTTTAATGTCGCACTGAATAAATTTCCAATCTTTTTCTTTAGCTATTAAATTATCAATATTTTGTAATCTATCTTTTTTCAGATTTGGATTATAGTAATTATTCAAGTTATCAATTCCTAAAACAATATGATTTTTCGAAATCAATTCCTCTACTACTTTTGAACCAATAAATCCTCCAGCACCTGTAATTAAATATTTTTTCATATAAATTACAAAAATTTTATTCTAATATATGCAGCTTATATTTTATTTCGGTATTAATATTTAAATCACTATACTTAGCAGTATCATCGAATTCTCTTCCAGTAAGAATAAATCTGGTAAAAAATGCCTTATCTATTTTCTTATTTATTAGTTGTCCTAAGAATGCATTCTGTGAGGGTTCAAAAGAAATTTCAAGAAGTTTACTATTATCTCCAATAGAAAACTTTCCATTTGTAAGACCTAAGCCATGATGCGAAGATACTAAAAAAGAAACATTTTTAGTATGATCAACTTCTATATTATTTAATAAAAATTTCTCTGATTTTTCAGATCCATTATTTGCTAAAAAATATAATTGATTTTGATTAAATGCATTTGGATTTAATGTAATTGGAATAATACTGAGTTTACCAAGACCTGGATTTTTCCAATTTAATATATATTTTAAAGTAATTATTTCATTGAAAGCATCAATAGTCCATTCTTTTTTTATATAACCATTTATAGTATTTATATTAGTTTTTAGGATAATTAGATTTTCTTCTCTAGAGATCTCTGGCTCAATTATATTCAAATCAGTTACTTGCGCTTTGCCTGGTGATTGGAAGTTAAAATTCGCACTATAGAAATCAGCACTAAAATTTATATCACTAAAAGTACCATGACTTATAGTACCAAAAAGACTTTCACAAGAAATTTCTTTTTTAATAAATGATTTAATTGCTAAACCTTTAAATGTGTTAAAAGTAATTACTGTATTTTTAAAAGATACAATTATAAAATTATTTTTCCTTGAACAATTTATTATTATATTTTTTTTTGAAGATAACTTATTAACTGGTAAATTTTTTATTTTTTTCTCATAATTTTTTATTTGAAAATCAAAGGAAAAAAGCCTTTCAAGAAAATCATTCCATCTTTTTGTGGTAATGTGTGTCCTAAAATCAGAGCTCCACAAATAACATAGTTCTTTAAATTTATTAAGATCATATTCTTGCGTTTTTAGATTTTCATAAATACCGTAGCAAATAGTATTAATTTCCAAATCATTTCTTCCAGTTAATGCCCACCTAAATAAATTATACTTTGACTGTTTTTTAACAGAAATAGGCTGTTGAGCAGAATTCAAGATTAAGTTATTACTTTTATATTTTTTATCTCTAGAGAATTTAACTTTACTTGGCTTGATTAAATTATATTTTGGTTGTGATTTTAAATATTCATATAATTTATTGATCTTTTCCCATTCACAATTTTGTATTTTAGCCTCAGTTTTAAATCTACCTGGCCTAAAATCAAAGATTTCAGCATCACTTCCATAAAGTAAAAAGTAATTCTCATCATCTCCTAAATTTTTTTCAATAAAATCTTTAAATTCCCCGAATGAAATTTCTGAATGAATATATCTTTGGAATTTCTGAAAATTAATGCTATTGTTCCAAATTACATCAATACTATTTCCATCTCTTGAAATGGATTTTTGTTTAAACATTCCAATTTTATTATTCCAGTTTTTATAACTACAAGAATTATTCCACTCCATTATTATGGTTTCATATCCCGACTCTTTATATAGTGAAATTAAATTAGAACTAAAAGCTTGTTCATTAATGAGTGCAATTTTAGGCTCACAATTTAGTAATTCTTTATAAATTTTTTTCCCAATTATTTGATTATTCAAATTAATTTGGTACGGAACTATAGGACCTATTATTTGAGAATATCCACTCCCAATAAATTCACAAAGACCCTCTTTAATTAAATTCTTAAGTTGATCAATCCAACTTCTATCCAGACTATAAATCAGCTCAAGTGTTATTCCCGTTGACTCTATCCCTATTGGGATTTTGTATTGACTTGCTAAATTTAAGATTGGCCAATAACATTTTTCAATAACTTCGTTTCTTTGATTTTCTTCTATTGAAGAAAACATTAAATTTAAATGGAAGAAACTAAAAAGATTTAAATTTTTCATTTCTCGACAATAATTTTTAAATCTTTTACTATCTTTTCAGCTAAATTTTTTGCCTTTTCAATATTCAAACCTGAAGTTATTACTACTCCTGCTCTTGATGGATGAGAATTTATAGGTCCAATTTTATCTCCTATTTTTACTCTAATATCAAGATATTCAACATTTAAAAGCTTACTAAATCTACCAATATTATCAATTCTTTTAACTATACCTTCATTTGTGAACCAATATCTTTGTACAATTGCATTTTTTTTTAATGGTTTTACAACTATCCCTTTATCTAATTCTCCCATGGCTTGCTTTAATGCTAAGCCCAAAAGATCAACTCCAGTACTCATTGGAATTTCATGCGTACTAAAATAACCTCCGCTTAATCTTGGTGCTACTTCAATTACCAATGGCTCATTCTTTTTTATTACAATATCTCCTTTTAATATTCCATTTTCTATATTCAAAGCTTTCGATACTTTTTCTAGAAGTATTCCAGTTTTCTTAATTATTTTAGGAGATAACTGCGAAGGTAATTGACCTCCATTTTCTATAATATTAGGAGAGAATCTTTCTAAAAATTCATAATTTCTATCTGCAAAAGCTACATGAAATATCTTCTTATTTATAATTATTGATTCAGTACTTAATTGAGGTCCACTTATAAATTTCTCAAGAATAACCTTCCCTAAATTAGAAAAAGATAATGAATAATTATATGAATCTGCTAAGTCTGATTTATTTGTTATTTTTAAAACACCTCTAGCACCTCTACTATCAACAGGTTTAATTACAAATTGAGAATTTGAATTTAAAACATAATTTTTCAAATCTTCAAAAGAAGATATTTCTTTAAACCAAGGTACAGGAATATTTTTTAATCTAAAAAATTTTTTCATTTCATATTTATCGCTACAAATTCTTGCTGTTTCAATAGGCACACTTATGAGATTAAAGTATGAAGAGATTGCTGCTACAGTTTTAGGTACATCAGAAGCAATGCAGATTACACCATTAATTTTCCTCTTAACTTCATCATATTTTATAACTTTTTTTAATGTATCCTCAATGTCATAAGTAGAGGCTAAGATACAATCATCTGCATATTTAAAACCAGGAGCATTAGGATCTCCATCAGTCACCACTACAAAATATCCTAATTCTTTGGCCCTTTTAATACCAAAAATAGACTCAGTGCCACCGCTAATAATTAGAATGGTTTTCAAGTAAAGTAAATATCTCCGTTAAAATTAATAATTTGGCCAGAAATATAGCTTAAGTTATTAGATATTAAGAATATCATAAAATTTGCAACATCCTTTCCAGAGCCAATTCGACCATAATGAATTGATTTTATTTTTTCTAAATCTAGATCTGCTTTAATTTCATTTTTAGTCATATCTGTTTCGACTAATCCTAAAGATATAGAATTACTTTTAACACCTTTATTAAGGTAGAGTTTAGAAATCGACCTTGTTAAATTAATTAAAGCGTCCTTAGAAGCAGCATAACCAGCTACTTTCTCATTTTTAAAAATTTCTATATTTATATTCTTCTTGAGATATGCACTAATTAATAAAGCTATTGTGCTTTCAGTGTATAGATAAACTTTATCAATATCTTTTTCAAAAAATACATTTGCAAAATAATCACTTATTAACAAACTAATTTCCTAAATTACTACTAAAGCATACATCTTATAATTACTTCTTGAAAAGATATATAAAGTTTTCAAAATAATTTCAAACTAAAAAATATTTTCAAATGTAAATATTAATTTAAAAGCTATTATTTTTACACCAATAGAATTTTTAAAATTGAACCTCATATGTCCTAATAAAAAATCAAATCTTTTATGATCAAATATGAACTTATTTGGGATTTTCTTATCTAAATTTATATAGATACCAAGATAAACAGCAATTTTATTCTTAACAAATAATTGAGATGAGTTCAAATGATCTTTGTCCAAACATATGTGAAACTTAGGAATTTGTAATGCCGCTAATTCATAAGCTTTCACTCCAAAAGTACATATTACGAAGTAAGAACTTCACATAATATCTGAAATAAAAGATGGATTTTCAATTAAAGTAAATTTATTATCAACTTTTAATTTAAAGTTATTAATTGCAAATTTATGTGGATTTGAGGTCCTTAAAATAATATTAAATTCTTCAGGAATTTCAGCAGTTAAATTTTCCAGTATTAATAATGTGATATTTTTGAGGATAAGATCCTCTCATGATTATAGGAAGATCTTTTTAATTATTATTTGAATTTATTTTTATTAGCTTCCCTTCCTTTTTAAAAAATCGCTCCTTAAAGTAATACATTCCCAATCAATATTTAGATTCCCTTTAAAATTTTTCCAATCAAGATTAAAAACTGAATTTTTGGAAGATAAAATAAGATATCAGATTAAATTTTTTTTCATGTCCATAGTCAATAGTAGTAATCTTGATTGATTGATCCTTTAAAAACGTAAAGAATTTTTTGGGAAATCCAATTTAACGTCTAAAAATAATAATTTTGGATTTTACATAGTAATAATTATTTTTAAAAAAGAAAAAATTATTTTTGAATGACTTAATATATAAAGTCTAGGTTACTAAAATAACTTCTCAAATTAGATTTTTCTGCAACTAAAAATAATATATTTTTTTTTCACCAAATTCCTCAAGAGATTCAGCTAGTGCTTACCACCTTATAAAATTTCCCATCCCAATTTCTATACTTGAATCGCTTAAAAAAATTATCTTATTAGTATTCATAATTCGCAAAAATCCCAATCATGAAATTTATATATGCTTTTTTCCCACTTACCCATTTTTTCCTTAACTTTATTATTAATTTCAGAATCTTTGACTTTTTCATTAATTGATCCAGCTCTAACGTTATTTCTCAAAAAACTTAAAACATTTTCTAGAGGGATTGGTCTTTTGTCCCATAAATTTATATATATATATTTCATAAATTCATAGTCAGCATTTTCATCAACTGAAAATCTATATTTTAATTCAACTAATTTAGAAGGAGGATCTATTCCAATAATCCTAAATTTTTCTGGATTATTAGAAATATAAACACCTCCAACATGCTCTAGATCTTCCTTAGAGGTTGAATTTTTTTTTACTTTTTCTAAAAGATTTGATGAATAGACAGCTTGTCCCTCCAACAAATTTACATTTTTACAAAGCCAAATAAGATCAGCATTATATAAATCTAGTATTCTTATTTGATTATCTATATAGTTTGGGCTAATTAATGGGCAGTCACCTGTTACTCTAACAAAATACTTGCTTTTATAAATATTAACTAGATCTGTATATCTACTTAATACGTTATTTAAACTTCCCCTGAAATATTTAATTTGATTATCTTTGCAATATTTTACTAAACTATCATCACTTGATAAATTTGAAGTTGCAACAATTATATCCCCTACATTTTTGCATTGTTTTAGTCTATCTACTATATGCCAAATAATTGGTCTTCCTGCTAAATCAAATAAAACCTTCCCAGGTAATCTAGAGGAGCTCATTCTTGCTTGAATAATAGCCGTAACATTTAGATTTTTCATAAAATAGAATAGTATTTGATAACTGAGTTATAATAAATCAACCATAAATTATTGTTTTGAAGAAAGTAATATGTCTTGGAGGAGGAAATAATCAAGTTTCAGTTATAAAATCTGCTTCAAGATTAGGATTAGAAGTAATAACGGTAGATAGAAATAATATAGCTAAAGGTAAAAAAATATCAAATTATTTTATAAACAAATCCACGGGAGATCCAATCAAAATATTTGAAGAATTAAAATCAAAGAAAATTTCAGATAATATAATTGGCGTACTTAACAGATCATCAAGTTATCCAGTAATAACAAACTCAGTTTTAAGCAACCTTTTAAATCTAGAAAGTTACCCAAAAGATACCGCTGAAAAAGCAATCTCAAAAGGGCAACTAAATAAAACACTTGGAGAGAAAAATATATTAGTCCCTAAATCTATTGTTTTTAATGAAGAATTGGATATAAAAGAATTTATATATCCTTTTATTTTTAAATTGGATATTACTCCTGGAGGAAAGTTAGGAGTAAAACTAATTAATTCAAAAGAAGGAGTTTTATCTTATCTCGAATCATTCAAAAAAAGAGGCCAAATTATCAAAGAGGAATACATAGAAGGTAGAGACATTTCTTTTGGAGCAGTTATTAATAATGGTGAGTTATTTCCTTTAGTTATTTTGGAAGAATGGCACAAAATAAACTCTCAAGGAGATATATCTGTAAAAGGCATATCTGTATTAGATAACGAATCCAGTACTCACCTACTAAAGCAATTAATAAAAGTTTCGAATTTGGTGAAAGACATTTTAAAAATTAAAAATAGTTTTTTTTGGATATCTTTTAAATATACGCCCAAAAAAGATTTATATTTTATTGAATTACATTTAGACATGGGGGGTGATTTTGTATTGGATCACTTGTTACCAAAAGCGACGAACCTTAATTATCCAATTGATAACTTTTTGGAAATTTACTTATTTGGGAAGAAAAATTATAAAGGCATGTTCAAAGTTATCCCTACTTCAATCGAATATGATAAGGGATCTTCAATTTCTGAAGACGGAAGATTGTTATCAATTATTAATCACAGATCTTATGAATCAGTCAAAAAACATTTTGAAAATTAAAATTACTTTAAAATTTTAATTTCTTATAGATTTCAAGGGTCTAAGTCCATCTGAAGGATCAGCACGCCAAAACCTCTCATTTCCTTCAACTAATAATGGTTCTTTAATCCCATTACCATCTATTAGTTCAAATTTTTTGGTTGATTTTATAATAGGTTCTATTTCATTTGGCAGCCAACAATGTCCAGATTTATATTCTCCACCTTCGCCATCTAAATCCAAATGAAATTCAACAAGTTCTGCATTCCAATGATTAATAGCTCTATTCAAAACATCAGGATTTTTAGAGTGATCTGACCAGCCAATTTTAATATTTTCATCTAAAGATTTAAGAGTACTGATAGCTTTTAAATTACATTGCTCCAATGGAGTTGGATAGCCTGATACACAATGCAATAAGGAAAGTTCTTTACAATTATTATTTGTTGCAACCTTTATAGCAGCTTTAATTTCATTAATATTAGCCATGCCGCTTGATAAGATTAAAGGCTTTTTTGTTTGAGAACAAGCACTTATTAGGTTAAGCCATAGTAATTCGTATGAGGCTATTTTAAAGAAGTCTACATATGGTGATAAATAATTTACAGCTTCTATATAAAAAGGAGTACATCCAAATAATATTCTATTTTTTTTACATCTTTCAGCAATTAATGGTACAAAATCAAGAGGCAATTCCCATTTTACTCTGCCTTGAATATCAGTATTTGATAAAATGACAGCTTGAGTAAAAAGTTGATCAATTCTAAAAAGTTGAAATTTAACAGCCTGACAGCCTATCTTTGCAGCTGAATCTATAAATTCGTAACACCTATCAATTGATTGATGATGATTACTTGAAACCTCTGCTATAAATAATGTTGACAATTTAAATTTGGAATTTTTCTTAATTATAAAATATTTTTAATTAAATTTATTTATTTATACATTACATAATGTTGAAAAAAGATTTTATTAAATTTCTCTTAAGTGAAAAACTTTTGAGAAATCTTTATATATTTAAATTAACTATAAAAAGGAAAATCAGAATCTTATTTAATAAATTAGTTTTTTCTTTGAAAATAATTTGATTTTTATGGGATAAGAATAATAATTAAGTTTCGCATGAAGCATTAATTATTTAATATATTTTCTTGATCAAAAAATCCTTCCACAAAAAATTTATTACCATTAGATATTTAAAAATTAATTTATTAAACAGATAATTAGTAAATAAAATTCTCTTATTTATTTATAAAAATAGGTAGATAAAGTTTTTATTTAAAAAATTTAATCATCTAATTTAATATTGAAGACGCTATATTCTTGAAAAAGGGAAATTCTACTTTTTCTCCAAACATAAGTTTTACGTATAACTTATAGAAATTTATATCATTATTAAGATATAATTTTAAAATTCTTGAAGGGGGATCTATTCCGATATCAATAACAACCCAATCATTATTTGAGACTATTACATCAAATTTACATATAAAAATTTCAAAATTAAAATAATTCTGTATTTCTATCAACTTCTCAAATAATTTAAATTTTTTAAGTCTATTAATAAAATCCGCATCTTCTATTAATTGATTATCTGCATGATTAAACATACAGAATTTATTATTAAGAATATTTACTCTGAGATGTATTCCTTGAAATTCTTTTTGAAGTAAATATCCTTCAGAAAGATATCTATCTCGCCCCCAAAAGATATTTGTATTATTAAAGTTATTTTTATTTATTTTATAAATGTAGTTTGGGCTTTTACCAAAATCAGATTTCAGGTACCAATTACATTTAAGATTTTCTTCTAAAATTGCATACTGTAAATCATCAGAGTTTTTAATTAAAACCGTTTTTGGATAAGGAGCAGAAACTTTGCTGAATATTTTGTAAAAAACCTTTTTATCTAAACAACTTGAAATATATCTTTTATCAACAAAATTTAAGTTTAATGAATCAGAAAGTACAGAAACAGCAACCTGCGCAAATTGTGATGATGCACTAAAAACATAATTGATTTTATTTGAATCAAAAAATTCTTTTTTAACTAACTCTTCCAATTCATTGATTTGGTCATATCCTAAAGCCTCGAATTTATCTGAGAATTCTATCCCTGGAGCATCTTTATTCTTATCAAGCAAAAATATTTTTAGGTTCATTTTTCTTATTTCCTTTAAATATGGAACTTGGTTGACGCTTCCTCCAAGACAAATAACCCAATTTGACATAGTTATGATTTATTTAAAATAATTTTATAAAGAAGGGTGGGGGGATAAGCCAATGCCCTATCAAAAGATCTTATAGTGTTTTTGGATTTCTTTAAATTTATTGTAGATAAATTTCTGGTTTTGATACGTTAATCCAGGATAAATTGGGATAGAAATCGCTCTATCGGCATAACTCTCTGCATTAGGAAAATCACCTCTATTAAATCCTAAATTTTTATAATAGGGCTGACAATGTATTGGTATATAGTGAATCTGAACTCCAATTCCAGATTCTCTAAGAAATGAAAATATTTCCTTATGAAAGAGAACTGCCTTATCATTCAGAATTAAAACTGCCAAATGAAAAGATGAATATACATTATTCTTGACTTCTAAAAAAGACAAGAAATCAATATCAGAAAATAACTCTTTATATATATTTATAATTTTGTTTCTCTCTTCAACAAATTGATCTAATTTCTTTAATTGACTTATTCCAAGAGCAGCATGAATATCAGTCATCCTATAGTTATATCCTAGACATTGTTGTTCATAAACCCATGGTTTATCAGTGGATTCAAAAAAATTCTTATGATTCTTCTCAATTCCATGTGACCTTAATTTATAGAGCTTATCTGCATAATTTTTAATATTTGTACAAGCAACACCTCCTTCACCAGTTGTTATGATTTTAACTGGATGAAAACTAAATACAGTAATATCGCTATATTGACATGCCCCAACGTAGGTTCCATTGTATTTCCCGCCAATTGCATGGCTTGCATCCTCGATGATCTTGAAACCATATTTAAGGGACAACTTTTTAATTGCTTCCATCTCACAACTCGAACCACACAAATGTACAGGTATAAGTAGCGAAGGTAATTTTTTTAAACCAGAGGCCACTTCTAATTTATTGATTAACTTCTCAATAGAAATTAAGCCTGTTTCTAAGTCAATATCAACAAAATCCACCTTTGCTCCACAATAAAGTGCGCAATTAGCCGAAGCTACAAAGCTATTAGGAGAAGTCCAAACAGTATCATTTTCATTTATATCCAATGCCATACAAGCTATATGTAATGCACTAGTAGCACTATTAACAGCAATGGCATATTTAGATGATAACTTTTCACAAATTTTACTCTCATAAAAACCTACTAAGGGTCCTTGAGTAAGGAAATCTGATTTTAATACATTAACAACTTCATTAATGTCATTTTGGTCAATATTCTGTTTACCGTAGGGAATAAAATCTTTCAATTTTTAAAGTTGATCTAAACAGGTTTAAAATTTGCATCAATATGATCTTTAATTAATTCTCTAATTTCTTGAATAGTTAAAAAGTGATTATTATTACCTGAAGAATAATTAAATCCAAAGGGAACTTTTTTATAACTTGGATATAATTCTAGATATTTTTTAAAGTATTTTTCAATTGGCACAACGACAAAAAATCCCCCACAATCTAATGTATTTCTGCTATCTGAGCTTGTTATCATCTCCTCGTGGATTTTTTCACCTGGTCTAATACCACAAATACTATAATCAGAATTTGGGGCAATAGCCTTCAAGATATCCATAATGTTGTAACTAGGTAATTTTGGTACGAACAATTCTCCACCGACAGAGTTTTTTAAAGCATAATCAACAAAATCAACTCCCTCCTGTAATGTGATATTAAACCTTGTCATCCTTTCATCTGTAATCTGTAAATTGCCAGTTTTTATATTGTTAAGGAAAAAAGGGATAACTGAACCTCTAGATCCCATAACATTTCCGTACCTTACAGCGCAAAAAGTAATATCTCTACTACCTGAAATATTATTAGCTGCTAAAAATAATTTATCAGAACATAGCTTGGTTGCGCCGTAAAGATTGACTGGAGCTGCAGCCTTATCTGTACTTAAAGCTACTATTTTTTTTACATTATTTTTCAAAGATGCATTGATAACATTCTCTGCGCCATTAATATTTGTCTTTACAAATTCTGTAGGATTATATTCAGCAGTATGGACTTGTTTTAGAGCCGCCGCATGAATTATATAATCTATTTTCTCGCATGCTTGTTCTAATCTTTTACTATCTCTAACATCACCAATGAAAAATCTTAATGCTGAGAATCTTTTATGGTTTAAAAGTTTATTCTGCATTTCCCATTGTTTCAATTCATCCCTGCTATAGATAACAATTCTTGTTATCTCAGGACAATTATCTAGAAGATGATTTACATAAGCTTTACCAAAACTACCAGTTCCTCCAGTTATTAATAGACTCTTTGCCATTATTAATTAAAAATACTAAAAGCAATTCTAATTTTATCATTTTGACCTTAATGGTTTAATTAAGTTGATACAAACTTAATTTTCCATTCTTAACTTCAAAAATCTTATCGCAACCCTCAAGCGTTGATTTTCTGTGGGCAACTATTAAGATACTTATTTTTTTATTAAGCTTATTAATATTATTTATTATTTTAGATTCTGTTTTACTGTCTAAGGCGCTAGTTGCTTCATCAAGTATTAAAAACTTACAATCCCGATATAGAGCTCGAGCAATACCAATTCTCTGTTTTTGACCTCCACTCAAATTCTTTCCATTTTCTGTAATAATAGTTTTTAATCCATTTACTTGACTCTCTAAAAAGTGATCTAGTTCAGCTGCTTTAATACAATTATTAATCCTATTTAAATCAATCTTTTCTTTTGGAATATTCAGTGCAACATTAGCAATTAAAGTATCATTCAAAAGAAATAAGTCCTGAGGGACAATTGCGATTGATTTCATCCAAGATTCTTTTAATGATTTATCTTGATGAATATTCTTATTATTAATTAAAACTTCACCAGCATCTGGTTTTATTAATCCTATTATCAAATCAATTAATGTACTCTTACCAGAACCTGTTTTACCGACAAGCCCTATCCGATCTCCTGAATTAATCAATAGATCAATTCCATTAAAAACAGAGCTTTTTTGGCTTAAATAATTAAACTTAATTTTTCTAAGTTTTAGATTATCAAATTTTATATTATTTAATTTATTGTTTTCAATGTAAGATTTGGATGTAATAAGATAATATAAAACCTTGTTGATAGAAGAGATTTTTCCTTTTATATACGTGAACCTCAAATATGAACTTTGAAATAAAGGTAAAAGTTTTTGAGAACCTAATGCGATAACGCCAATAAGAGATAAATCAAGGTATCCTGTATTGCTTTTCAATAATGATATTAATGAGACAAACACTAACAAACTTAATGCTAAGGTTTCTATCGAAAATCTTGGGAACTCAGAAATAATAAGATTATTAGATTCTTTTCTTCTTAATTTATAGTTATATTCATAAAATTTATCAATATTTATATTTCTTTCACCGTACATTATTATATCTCTTATTGAAGTAAAACTTTCTTGCATTTTCTTTATTATATATTCTGTAAAAGTAGTAATTTGCTTACTATTAGTTCTAAGAATTCTATTAACTTTTATAGAAATAATTGAATATAAAAAAACCAGAAAACAAAAAAAAGTAATTGCAATAAAACCACTACTTGTTAACAAAGTAAAAAATATAAATATGACAAGGATCGAAGCAGTAAAAATATTTAATAGATGGTTAATTGAAACCATTGCCTCTTTAACAAAAATTGTACAAGTCGATATTGATTCACTACTATTACTTACTTTAAAAAAAGAATAAGGTTGAGATAGTATACTTTTATATACATCACATCCTAATTGAGTACCTATATTAGCTGAAATTCTGGTGTTATAGTAAGCTGCTGCAGTTCTTATGATCCCGGATAATATGATTGCAATAATAAATAAGCATGAAATAATAATTTGTAAGTTTCTTAAACTTTGAATACCATATAAATCAGAAATGCCTTTTATAATAATATTATTTAATTTTTCCTGAGAAGAATCTAAAATATTTATAAAAGGGATTAACAAAGAAAGAGATATAAATTCGCTAAATCCACCAATAATATTCAATAAAGTTAAATAAAATAAACTAATCCTATTTTTCCTTGAAATAAATTTCCAGAGTATTAAGAAGCTTTTTCTTAGACTTAAATTTAATAAATATTCATTATTAATTATTTCCATACTTCTTAAAGATTAGATTTTTAATCTATAATTGATTATTAAAAGATAGATAAATAAATAGGGTTAATATAATTTTAAACCCCATTTTAAACTATACTTAACAAAAGAAATGCAAGCAATCATTCTAAGGTAATTACTATTTCTGCTTCCTTTAGCCCAGACATGTTTTATTTTAAAAAAGGGATGATGAACACATTTACCAAACTTTGATAATCTTCTTGTTAAATCAGCATCTTCTAAGTACATAAAAAATCTCTCATCAAACCAGTTAACCTGATCTAAAATTTCTGTGCGACAAAACATAAAAGCTCCTGACAAGTAGGTGCTTTCAACAATTAAATTAGAGTAAGCTAGATTTCTCATTTCATAATTGAAATTGTATTTATGCAACAATGGTATCTTTTTTATATATTTCCTAAAAAATCCTCGTATTACTTGTATCAAAAGAGAAGGATTTCTTTTACATAAATATTGAACATTATCTCCTAAATAGTCATAAATCAATGGCTGAATCATTGCTATATTATTCTTTAAATCTAAAAATTTTATTATATTTTTGAATAAATATTTATCCTCCAAAATAATATCAGGATTTAAAATTAAATGATATTTGGTTTTTTCTAAATAAATTTTAGATAAATTATGCCCCTTTGCAAAACCAAGATTTTTGTTTGCAAAAACATATTTTACTTTTTTAAAATAGTTAAGTTTTTTTTTAATTTTATCTTTAGGGCTATTATCAATTACAAGTATTTTTTTTATATGATCATCATTATTTAAAAATTCTATTAAATTTAGAAATATTTTTATTTTTCCATTCGATTTGTCTAATTTAGGATAATTATCATAAAAAACTATTGAGACATTCAAAAAATTATTTATATTATCCATTTAGATTTTATTTAGTCCTCTAAAAACACCCAGCCTAGTACGGACGTGGAGAGTAGTTTTAGATCTTTCAAGTATTCTTCTAATAAAATTAATGAAGATTTTGATTTTTTAATCATCAAAATATGCTCCTTATCCTTATTTTTTTCGAAATCATTTGAGATTAAAACTTTTCTTTTCTCAATATTTTCATTAATAAAATTTAATTCATTTAATATTTCATTTCTATAATTTTCATCAACAATAGGTACTAAGACAACTTCTTTGATATTCAAATCATTCTTTAACAACATTCTTATTAGTTTATTAAGAAAATCTTTATTTTTAATGTTAATCTTTCTAAGAAAAGGATAAGGTATTAATTTTTGAATTTGATTTTCATTAAAAATTAATTTTGATTTTTTGTCTATTAGTAGTGAAAAAATAGTCCCAAAGAAAATTCCCAGTAACATACTAGTTGCCATTATTCTTAATTTTCTAGGCGCTACAGGAAAATCAAGCATAGTAGGAGCGGAAATCAATTCCCAAGGGTTTTGTTCCCTTCCTTTCTCAATTTTTAACAACTCAAGTTGCTTTGCTAAATTTATGGAGAGAAGTTCATCCATATTTGCTTTCTTGCTCAGATTCCTATATTGGATTAATTTTTCAGTGGGTTTTGATATGGAATCTTTTATTTTTTTAATCTTTTTATTAAGTTGGATCATATAATTAGAATCTTTTTTAAAAACATATGATTTTTCTAAAGCAAAAGCTTCTAACTCTGACAAATAAAGTAACTTTGAGGCATTAGGTGCATACTTAGTCGAACTAAAGTTGAAAGGTAAAGTACCTTCTTCTTTAGAAGATGATTCAGTAAATGAATTAATTTGGCTAGAAGAAATAAAATTATTTTCTATTGAAAATTTCATTAATTCATTAAATGAATTTTGTGATGTTTTTTTTAATATATTGCTTTGCTCTTCTAAATATTTTATCCCTTGATTCAAGTTACTTTTTTTATCCCTATTTGAATATTCTTGATAAGCTTTTGATAGTTTATTTAAAACGGGAATAATTAAGTCTTTATCGGTATCAGTATAAATCAAGTTTAAAACACTTGTACCATCAAATAATTCAACTGATAATGAGTTTTTCCATTTTTTAAATTTTAGCTTTGAATTTTGATTTTTTAATTTCTTCTCTTTCTTCACAAAATTAAATATTGGATTTAAGACTGATGGACTTTCTAATATTTTTACCTCAGTTTTCAAACTAGTTCCGCCAGTATTATTTAAGAAAGATAAAAGTGATGAACTAGATTGAAGCTGTTTTAAACTAGAACCTCCCATCCCAGAAGAATTATCATTTTTAATAACTATTTGAAATTCTCCCTGCCATGTAGGTTTATCAAATGTCTTATTGAAGCCAAATCCAAGAATAATAAGGATTGTAGAAAAAAAATAAATTTTTCTTCTTAAAAGACTCTCAATGATATCATTCAAATTTATATCGATTTTATCTGTCTGTAATTGAGAATCTAAATTATTATTTTCATTCAGATTTTTATCTATATTTTCCATAAATTAGATATATTTTAAAAAGTTAATCCGCAAATAGTTTTAAAACAGAATAAACGCCTAAGAAAGGTGCAGTAATTTCTCCAAAAACATTTGTAAATCTTTTAAAGTTTGAATTATTAACCTTAATAATATCACCATTAACTAAAACAGGATTCTTATATGTTCCGATTTTTGAAGTTTTACTGTATGAAAATTCTCTTCTTTTTAAATCACCATCTTTAGATAATCTATAAAATTCTATATTTCCACTTAAATCTTTTCTACCTCCGCTACTTGCAATAGCATGATTTAAAGAAGATCCTTGAGGCACAACAGTCTCGCCCGGTCTTTGGACATTACCTCCAACATAAACGACTAGATTAGCAGGATTTAAATTCGAATTTGTTGCTTCTATTAATTGTTCTGTTAGAAGTTTTTTACTCTTAGGAATTTCAATTATATCTCCATCGAATAATCTAATATTGCTATCAAAATCCCCCTCTGTAATAAAAGAGAGAAAATTTATATCCGTATAAATAGATCCGCCACCATTTGTAAAAGTATCTTTTCTAATAACTCTAACTTTTGAGAGGTCAGAATAAGGAGTAATTCCATTAGATGCTTTAATAGCAGAATAAATAGAGGGGAAATTTGTTTTTGAAAAGCTTTCAACTTCTTGAGGCAAAATATCTTGAATATTTACCGAGGTATTAATTCCATCATAATCTCCTTGTATATTTAACTGATCAAATTTAGAACCATCTGTTGCACCTAAAAGAGTATAAAGTCCAGGCCTTTTAACTTCACCTTTTACAAAAATTTGAACTGGTCTATATTTTTTAATTTTAATTAATATATTTGGACTAATTAAAACTTTTGCATATTTTTTATTTAGAAGTTGATAAATCTCTTCTAAAGTCAAATCTTGAACATAAACCTCTCTTAATTCAGGTAGTGTAATAACCCCATCTGGACCTACAAAATAATTTCCATTAAAATCGTCAATACCTATAAATTTTATGGTTAATACATCACCAGAACCAACTAAATAACTTCTATTTCTTTTATCAATTTCTTTAAAATTACTAACAGTATTCTTTATATCTGAATTGTTTAAACTTGCTTTTGAATAATTTGAGAATACATAGCTAAAAATTAAAATTAAGGAAAAAATATTTTGAAGTTTAAATTTACCCAACACTATTCTTCAAATCATATAAATTAATAATACCAGTTTATTGAACTGTAAAAAATATTATTAAAGGTATTATTTAACAAAAACTAAACTATAGTTTTTCCTTTAGTGCAATATTTAATTTTCTGTGAGTCTGAATTAGGCATATTATTGGAGCTGTATAGGGAAAAGGGAAAAAAGCAAGAATAGACAACCCAAGTAAAATACTATCTGCTATAAAACCTCTAAAAGCTCTAATGTAAAAAAATAGAAATAGAAAACATGTGTAAATAAATCCATATTCTGGCAAAACTCCAATAAGTGTATGACCTGTAGTTCCTCCTTCATAGTTAAAAGGTAAATTTTTTAAGATATCATTATAAGCTGACCATCCATATCCAAATAGGAAGTTAATCATTTCTGATAAATTTATTGTTGATAAATAATATTTTATGTAACTAAATAAT
>CESP01154698.1_pt1 | contig 34791 bp, 32 predicted proteins | sample 531211 | NCBI WGS metagenome assembly CESP01 (sample SAMEA2622074, study PRJEB7988) | marine metagenome | biome: marine biome (ENVO:00000447); feature: surface water layer (ENVO:00002042); material: "saline water (ENVO:00002010), including plankton (ENVO:xxxxxxxx)" | depth 5 m | reverse complement strand
AGTTCGGTATGGGATCGGGTATTACACTTTCGCAATAATCACCAGGCGCATACTTATACAATTTTGAATGATGTATTCAAGTATTTAATATTTTATTTATTAAAATATTTATAATAAATAAGTGTAATTATTGCATCAATACCGTCTTTAAAGTTAATTTTTTTTCCTTCTCCATAAGATCTACCTTTATAACGTATTGATACTTCAAAAATTTCTTCATTAATTATACCAATTTTTGTAGTTAGTTCTGGACAAAAACTAAAGCCATTTTCTTCTAATTTAATTTTTTTCAAAATATCTTTTTTGAAAACCTTGTAACAAGTATGAGCATCTGTAAGTTTTTGATTGTTTAAAATATTAGAAAAAATTGTCAAAATATGGTTAGCGGCTACCCTAAAGATTGAACTAAAATTATGATCTGAGTATCTATTTTTATTTAAGACTCTTGATCCATATACTACATTAGTTTTTTTTGATAAAATTGGTTTAATTAGTTTTTTATAATCTGAAGGAGAGTATTCTAAATCTGCATCCTGTATCAAAATAATTTGACCCTTTGCATGTTTAATCCCAGATTTTATACATGCCCCCTTACCTAAATTTTTTTTATGATAAATAACTTTATCTACTTTTCTATAAAGTGTTTTTTTTATTATTTGCTTTGTTCCATCGGTTGAAAAATCATCAATTAGAATAATTTGTTTTCTAATTTTTTGTTTTTTAATTTTATTGACTATTTTATCTATAGTTTTTATTTCATTAAAACATGGAATTATAATTGTTAAAACTATATCTGATGACATAAATTTATTTTATTAAATATATTTATCAATAAACAAATAAGATTAAACAAATAGTTTTTTATGTATTTATAAAATAATATAAAACTTAAAAATTAATTATATAAATGGAGAGATTAAAAATATCAATAATAACGGTTGTAAAGAATGGTATGCCTTATCTTTCAGAAGCAATATCATCTTTTGATAGTCAAACGTATATAAATAAGGAACATATTATAGTATATTCTAAATCAGAAGATCAAACCGAACATTTGCTTTTGTCTTTAAAAAATAAAAAAGTTATTAAAGATGAAATATCTAATAATAAGTTTGGATCTTTAAATTTAGCAATAAAAAATTGTTCAGGAGACTATATAGGCGTTTTACATGCAGATGATTTTTTTTATGACAAAGAAACACTAAGTGAAATTGCAGATTTTATAATTAAAGAAAAATCGGATGTGATTTATGGAAATATAAAATTTTGTTCAAAACTAAACAAAAATAAAATTAAAAGAACTTGGAAAAGCTCAAGTTATAAAAAATCAAAATTAAAATATGGATGGATGCCACCTCACACTTCAATTTTTGCAAAAAGAGAAGTATTATTTAATAATAATTATTCAGAAAATTTTCCAATATCTGGGGACTATGATTTTATTTTAAAAATTTTTTTGAATGAAAAATATAAATTTAGTTTTTTTAATAAATATGTAATTATAATGAGAACTGGTGGCGATAGTACAAAGCTAAGTTTATTTTATAGAAAACTAAAACAAGATTTAGTTATATCAAAAAAATACTTTAATAATTATATTCTTTGCATAATTTTAAAAATCTTAAGAAAAATCAATCAATTTTTTTAATTTATGACTATTCATTTAGACGTAACAAAAGTATAAGTATATTTTTTGTAAAATTTTAAGTTATTACCTTGCGAAACACTACAAATATAAGGAGTTGACCAACATAATTTTTTTTTTGGATTATCTGCCTTCTGATCTGGAAAATTTATTTTAAAACCATCCATCTCTTTTGTAAGAAAATTAACTGATAAAATCTCAGGCCAATAAGTTTCAGATTCACTTTTGATTATTCTATTGATATTTTTTGATAAGTTGAAAAATAAACATAAAATTATCAATACATTTATACTTTTAGTAAATTCTATTTTAACTAAATCAATAATAATAATTAATAATAAAAAAAATAATAAGAATATATATGGAATACCAAAACGAATAACAGGTGATTTAGTGAACCAAATAATTAATCCAAAAATAGTAAGAAAGCTTAAAGTTAAAAGTATAAATTTTTTATGATTATTTAATATCGAAATATTTTTTTTATTACTTAATAAAAATTTTAAGTTTAATATTAGTAAAATTATAATCGGTAATATAATTGCTGATATATGTTCTAAAATTTCTATTTTATTTCTTTGAAACCAAGTGTTCACCCAATTAAAGTTTTTTGAGTAATCACTGGGTGATAAATCTCCTGTATATAAATTGTAAGATTTATTAACACTGCCAGTTAGACCGGAAATCATATTTGATATATCTTTAGTGTGCCATTCTAAACCTTGCATGCAAGTAATTTTAAAATATGGCATCATACATCCAGTATAAATAAATTGTTGAGTTATCCAAAAAGCAAAAAAAATAGTGCAAAAAATGAGAGGGACTTTAAAAATATCCAATTTTATCTTTTTTTTTAAAATTAAAATTAAAGAAAAAATGACAAGTAAAGGAGCTATAAATGTAGAAACTTTAATAGTAAATGCAAAGAGAGAAAAGCAACAAATTATTATAAAGTATTTCTTAATATTTGTAAGATTCTGTTCCTCTGAAATTTTTAAAAAATAATATATGGCTAGAAGTAAAAAAATATTTGCTGGAAAATCAAAGCCGTGTTCAGAAATTCTAGAATGTTTTATTATAGTATAACTTGTTAAGAGTAAAATATATAAAAAAGAATAATTATTTTTATTTTTAAAAGAATTTAACTCTCTTAAAAACATAGAGATAATGAAAAAAAATAAAATAGAGTTACTTAGTTGAGTCCCTCTAATTTCAAAATAAGGCAAATAAAATATTGATGAAAAATTTAACCAAGTTGAATTCCATCCAAATTGTGGTTGCAAATTCGATAGTCCAAAAATTACTTTATCAGACACAAGGTTAACAATGTAAGGTAAATGATAATATCCGTAGTCTTCATTAGGATTATATTTCAAAGTCATAATAAAAACTAAAATTAAGCTTATTAATATATATTTAGAATCTTTTTTATAATTTAATTTTATATTATTTTTTATTTTAAAAATAAAAATCAAAAATAATAAAAAAAAGATGAGAGAGTTAGTTATCTCGTTTAATGGAAAAAAAAAATGCAATATAAACGATAAAAAAACTAAAAATATAATTCCAAAAAAACCTACTTCATAAATTTCTAAGTATTCAAGTTTGAGTTTTAAAAACATAGTTACAAAAATGTAACCTGAAAAAAATACGGCAAATATTAGTAAAATAAGAATTAGAAAAATCTCAATCATTAAAAATATTTTTATAAAATTTCACAAATGAATATTGAAAATTTACCATTATATTTAATATTATATTATGGATATTTTTTTATAGTATAAATTTATAATATAAACTAGGATAATCACTTATTTAAATTTTATATTTAATTTCTTAAATTAATTCATGAAAAAAAAAACGGCACTCATTACCGGAATTTCAGGTCAAGATGGAGCTTATCTTGCTGATTTACTTTTAAAAAAAAAATACAAAGTTATTGGTACAGATAGAAGATCTGCAAGAATGAATAATTGGAGATTAGAAAGACTGGGAATTAAAAAAAAAATAATTTTCGAAGAAATGGAGCTAGGTGAGACTTTTGAGATAGAAAGAGTTTTTAAAAAATACAATTTTGATGAAGTTTATAATTTAGCTGCTCAATCATTTGTGGGAAGTTCATTTGGTAGTCCACTTAATACATCAAATATTACAGGTTTAGGAGTATTAAGAATTTTAGAAACAATAAGAAACAGAAATCCAAAAATCAAGTTTTATCAAGCATCATCTTCAGAAATGTTTGGAGATGTTCTGCATAAAACTCAAAATGAAAAAACTCCTTTCAATCCACAAAGTCCTTATGCAATATCTAAATTGTTTGGGCATTATATTGCGATAAATTATAGAAATTCTTATAATCTTTTTACAGTTTCAGGAATATTATTTAATCATGAGTCTCCATTAAGGGGTGAGGAATTTGTCACAAGAAAAATAGTTAAAGGATTAATAGAAATAATAAATAATAAACGAAACTTTTTAGAACTAGGGAATCTTGATGCAAAAAGAGATTGGGGTTTTGCAAAAGAGTATGTTGAAGCTATGTGGAAAATGATGCAACAAAAAACCCCAGATGATTATATTATTTGTACTGGTAGAACATATTCTATAAAAGAGTTTATAAACTATTGTATTAATTATTTAAAAATTGATGCAAAATGGATTGGAAAAGGATTAAATACAAAATTAATTAATACAAAAACAAAAAAAGTAATCATAAAAGTAAATCCAAAATATTTTAGACCATCTGAAGTAAATTATTTAAAAGGTGATTATACCAAAGCGAAGAAAAAACTTAATTGGGAGCCTAAAATTTCGCTAAAAAAATTAGTTGAAATAATGCTTAAAGATGAAATCAAATATTATAATAAATATTGACTTATTCATAATTTATTAAGATTTTTTTTTTAAAAAAGTTATTTTACCATCCTCAATTTCATAACTTTTATCACAAACAGATAAATTAGATTTATTATGGGATACAATTATAATGGTTTTATCCTCTTTTTTGTTGATTATATTTTGTATAATTTTTTTTTCGGTTTCTTCATCAAGTGCATTAGTAGCCTCATCTAATACTAAAATCTCTCTAGAGTCATAAAAAGATCTCGCAATTACAATTCTTTGTTTTTGACCTGATGAAATTTTCCTGCCATGTGTGCCCACCATGTAGTTTAAATTCTCAGGAAGTTCATAAATAAATTTTTCAGCACAAGCCAATTTTATTGCATTGTTTAATTTTGTTTCATCTATTTCATTTTGAGATGTAAGGGTAATGTTATTTCTTATTGTATCCTCAATTAAAAACGTATCCTGCGAAATAAAAGTGATTAAGTTTTGAAATTTTCTTCTTTCATAGTCATTTAATATCTCTTTTTCATCTATATATATTTTTCCTCTTCCAGGTTTTATTAAGAATGTAATAAGGTTTAAAAGGGTACTTTTGCCAGAACCGCTTTGGCCATATATCCCAATAACTTTACCTTTTTCGATAATAAAGTTTTCATTTCTTATAAATTCTTTCTTATCAGAGTAAGAAAAACTTATGTTAGAAAATTTAAGAGATTGATTAAATTCAATCTTGTCATTTTTCGGAATATCTAAAATTCTTTTATTTTCCAGCATTAGAGTATTTTTAATAATGTTTACTGAATTTTCAGAATATTTAATTCTCTGTCTTTGCACCAGTATTCTACTGAATGAAGGTAAGGCTCTATAAGCTACCACAAAGTAAAAAGTTAGTTTAGTAATTATGTCGTCATTAGATATTCCGTCTTTGTAAAGGTATAATAATGTAACTAGTAAAATCATTAATCCCATTAATTCTAATAATGCCCGTGGTATTATACTTATTGTCTGGGTTTTGGCTTCAAGTAAGCTTTGGTTTTTATTTAGTTGATAAAAGTTATTTATCAGTTGATCTAAATTTTTTAAAAAATAAATATCTCTTACTCCTATAAATATTCTCTGACTTACAGTTACCATTTTCTCGGCTAACTCAACTCTAGCAGCAGCCCAATTTTTTATTTTTTTTTTTAATAAGGTAAGAATTAGTATTGTTAATATTGCTATAGGTACAATCGCAAAGAAAATCACACTATGCCCGGTTAAAACTATGAAAATAAATATTGAAGCTAGTAATATACATTCACTTAAAAATATCATTAATGCATCTAAAAATTCTGAGGAGAAAACAGAAGTTTCAGAGCTCATGGTTGCAGATAGCTTGCCTTGAGTATTATTTATAAAATATAAATAATCTTGATTAAAAAATTTTTTCAATAATTTAGTAGATACTTCTGCTCTTATTTCACTATTATAATTAAAAATGTATTTATATGTAAGTATAGAAAATAAATTTTTAAATAAAAATAAAAAAAAGAAGCATATACAAAATAAAGGAATAAGGACATTCTGGTATTCATTTAATAAATTAGTAAAGTTTTTTAAAATTGGAAAATTCATTAATTTTTCTGGTGAAAATATAGCTGCAACAAATGGTATTACTGCTGCTATACTAATTATTTCCAATATAGATAAAATAAGAAAAAGAAATATTATAAAAAAAAATTTTTTTTGGTTTTTACTGGATATTATAGACCAAGCAGAAGTATATAGGTTCACAATTTGTTAATTATTAAGATTTTCTTTCGTAAATCTTACATATTCGTCATTTTTTTTGTTTATATAAATCTGCTCTATCCATTCATAAGTTTTTTTTATGCCCTCTTTGAGAGAATATTTATAATCCCAACCTAATTCTTTTTTTATTAAGTCATTATTGCTAGACCTACCTTTTACACCCTGAGGTTTATCAAGTTGATAATTTTTTTTGAATTTTTGTTTTGAGTATTCTTCTGCAATAGATATTAATTGATTTATTGTAACTTTCTCATCACTACCAATATTTATTGGATGAGAAAAATCAGAATAAAAAAGCTTCATAACGGCATCAATACAGTCATCTATAAAAAGAAAACTTCTTGTTTGTGTTCCGTCACCCCATACATCTATAATTTCCTTATTATTTATTTTTGCTTCTATCACTTTTCTACATATTGCTGCAGGAGCCTTTTCTCTACCTCCATCAAAAGTACCCATTGGCCCATATATATTATGAAATCTTGCTACTCTTGTTTCTAATCCATAGTCTTCTTTAAAATGCCTACACATCCTTTCACTAAACAATTTTTCCCAACCATAGCCATCCTCTGGCATAGCTGGGTAAGCATCTTGCTCACTTAATCCATCTATATTTGGGTCTTTCTGTAATTCTTTATTGTAAGCACATGCACTTGAAGAAAAAAAATATCTTTTTACATTATTTTTTTGGCAGGCTTTTAATAAATTGGTGTTTATCAAAACAGACAACATGCATTCTGCTTTATTATTTTCTATAAAACCAATGCCCCCCATATTGCATGCTAAATTCATAACATAATCAACATCTTTTGACATTTTTAAACAATTATCATATTCCTGCATGTCTAAAGAAAAATTTTCAACATTTTCAAATTTTTGAAACCACATATCAATAGGTTTTAAGTCTACCGCTCTAACACTATTCCCATCTCCAATTAATCTGTTAATTAAATGGCCACCTATAAATCCACCAGCTCCAACGATTAAGAATTTGTTCATTAAGTTTTTTAATTTAATTGATTAAAGATAACATTAACTTTGATCAATATATTCACCTTTTAAATAAATGCAAATAAATGTATTGGCTTGTTATGCAATAAAATCAATATTAATGTATGGAATAACAAACTTTTATTAATAATTATAAATTAATGATAAATAAAAAAGTCGTATTTTGTATTCCTGTAAGAAATGAATCATCAAATCTAAAGAATTTATTTAAGACACTTGATAAATTAAATTTTAAATTTGATGATTATTTTATAATTTTTGTTGAGTCTGACTCATCAGATAATTCATGTGATTTAATTAAAAAATATCTAGAAAAAAGAAAAGGGGTATTAATAAATAAAAATTTACAAGGTATAGAAAATAGGGTTATGAGATTGGCTATAAGTAGAAACGAATATTTAAATTTTATTAAAAATGACCAAAGTTTGAAAAATTATGATTTGATGATTGTTTTAGATTGCGGCGGGGTTAATGGAAGTCTTACATCAAAAAAAGTTAAAAATGCAATATTAGAAAATGAAAATTCAATTGGAATTTTTCCCACTCAAAAATTTTTATATTATGATATATGGACCCTTAGAATTGATAATATTATTAATTATGATTGTTTTGAAGAATTATTTAAATCCTATAATAAAAGTAATAAAATTAGGAAAATTTTTTTTAATTTAATAGGCAGATTCTTATTTATTAATTTTATTATTAAAACAAAGAAAATAAATGTAATTTCAGCTTATGGAGGAATGGGAATTTATAAGCTAAATAAAGTAATAGATTTTTCTTATGATAGTAATGATGGAAAAAATTGTGAACATGTGGAGTTTAACAAACAAATTTACAAAAAATATGGAGATTGTTTAGTATTAGATAAAAACTTAACAAATTCTTTTGGATTAAATCTCCATACCATAAATATTTTACTTTGTAGCGCTTCAAATTATTTTGCAAATAGATTTATAAAAAAAATTATATGAAATTTTTTTTTGCAAACTTAATAGCTATAGTTTTCTTATATGTTTTATGTGTTAATAGAAAACATATATGTTCAAAACTTAATTTAATAGATACTCCAAGTAGACTAAGTATTCATAAATCTAAGGCTCTTTTATTTGGTGGAATATTTTTATTTAGCAGCTTAATTTTTAATTTTTTTATAATCTATTTAAATGAAAGTGTTTTAGATAAATACATAAGTATTTATCTAGTATTATCTTTTTTTCTAATTGCTATTATTGATGATATTAAAAATTTAGATGCAAATTTAAGATTATTTTTAACTGTTATAGCCTGTTTAGTAATTTTTTATTTCGAGCCAAGTTTAAGAATAAATAGTCTAAGTTTTTTTTTTAATAATTCTGTTTTTATTAATGATAACATCGTATTTAGCTACACTTTCTCTGCATTATGTATATTACTTTTTGTAAATGCATTTAATTTTATAGATGGCATTGATGGATTAGCATCCTCAATAGGCCTAAGTTTCTTTTTATATTTAATATTTAAAAATTTTGAAATATTTGAATATTATTATGTATTTATAATTTCGATAATTATTTTTTTATTTTTAAACTTGAATGATAAAGTTTTTTTAGGAGATTCTGGCAATTACCTTATATCAGTAAGTATAGCAGCAGTACTAATCAAAGAAAATTATTATGATCCAACTTTATATTTCGCAGAAGAAATATTTCTTTTATTTATAATTCCCGGAATAGACATGCTTCGTTTATTTTTTATTAGAATTTTGAAAAGTCAGAACCCGTTTAGGGGAGATAAAAATCATCTTCATCATAAAATTTTGAAAAAATTTGGAAAATCGAAAACTGTTTTATTATACTTATTAATTGTAAATGTCCCAATTTATACATATATGGTTGTAGACAGATTTCTGATATTTATAATTTTAATAACAATTTCTGTATATCTTATCTTATTAAAATATACGTCTTAATTAGTGTATAAGGTAGTAAAATCAAAGATAATATATTTCTGATATACCTAAAACTATAAAATGGAATTTTTTTCATTCCAATACTTTTAAAAGTAATATGCCTATTTACTTTCGAGTCTTGACCTTCCCATGATCTAAAAAAACCAATATTAATATATACAGAATGCAAAGTTGTGATAGTTGAAAATTTTTTCCATAATCCAAAGTCACAAGAATTCTTATATTTATAATCAAATCCACCAGACTTTTTGTAAAGTTTTTTTCTGAATGAAATACTTTCTTGCTGTACAAAACCCCAGTGAGCGTGATTTGCATATCCTTTGGAGAGAATAAATCTCGGATAAATATATGGAATACTGCTGAATTGTATATTTTTTTTTATGTAACCATTAATTCCAGAAATCCAATCAATTTCTGGATTTTTTTTAAATATTTTAGATACATTTTGAACTGCTTTTTTATGTAACAAATCATCTGAATTAATCCAAATAATTACTTCACCTTTTGCTTTAGAAATACCTTTATCAATTGCATGGTACATACTTTTATCTTTTTCAGAAATAAATATGTTAATTTTTTTTAGATATTTTTTTATAATATTTACAGAATTGTCAGTGGATTTTCCGTCTACTAAAATAAATTCATAATCATTAGAAGTTTGGTTGATAATTGATTTGATTGTTTCTTCTAAATATTTATCACCATTGTAATTAGGTGTTACTATACTTACGAAAGGATATTTATTTTTTCTTATCATCTTCTAAGTAATATAAATTTATAGAGTATAAAAACCATAAAAGTGAAGCAAATGATGTGGTGAAAAGACTTCCATGAGGTTTGAATGGAAAAATATACACTAAAAATAAAGCAAAAAATATTTTTGTTGAAACATCTAAATTATTAAAGTTTTTTAAGAAAATAAGAATTGGGTAAATAAATATTAAAATAAAAATTAATAAACCGATAATGCCAGTATCAGATAAAAGCTCAAAATAAATATTGTGAGGTTGACTGGCACATAAATATTTTTTACTGTTTTCATTTTTTGGACAAGCTGTTCTAAAAGTTTTAAATCCAGATCCAATAATTGGATTTTCTTTAAATATTTCAAATGCTGACTTATAATGCAATATCCAATGACTATTTAATGCAGTATTAGACAATTTTTCAAATTTTGAAAAATCCTCATTGTCCTTCTCTTTACTCAAACTTTTTATTTGATTAATATTGCTTAAATCATATTTATTGCCTACAACGTTAAATTTGTTACTAAAGTAAAAAAGCAATGTTATTGTTACAAGAGCAAAAAAACTGATTCTTCTAATTTTTGCTTCTAAAAGAATTATCAAAATAAGAAAAATCAATGAACTATAGAACGCGTTTCTTTCTCCAGTAAGATAAATTGTATAAATAATTGTAACTGTAAATAAATAAAAAATAAATTTCTTATTAACTTTATGATATCTTATAAATAGTCCCAATGATATAAAACTAAAATAAAATAGAAAAAAACCAACTATCAATTCATCACCAAAAGGCCCTGAGATTCTGTTATAATTTGCGCCATAATTATTACCAAATATGTCTCTTCCGAAAAAAAATTCGAATAAAATATCTGCTACCAAGAATATAGAAATTAAAATAAATATTTTGGAAACGATTTTTTTTAAGTTACCACTAGTATTATATAAAATATAATAAAGACCCAGTACAAAAAGAAAGTATCTTAAATATGCAAGTGATTTATAAAAAGAATAGGAACTACTTTCTGAAAAAATTGAATTAATAACAAAAAAAATTACAAGAAAAAAAAAAAATAATAATAAATTCTTATCATATTTAATCTTTGAATAATTAACTATAAATACTAAACTGATCAAACCTATAATTATGTTTAAGAATAAGCTTCCTACAATATAAAATATTGGAAAAAATACTAATAATAAAAAATAAAACTTATTTTTAATCTCAAAGTCTAATTTAAACATCAAATAATTTACTTTTGATACTCATTATCTTTGTAAGTTGCTTCTTATCTAGATCGTAAATAGTGTAATTTTCAATTTTTTTTAAAAGATTTTTAATTTGGTTTTCGCTTGGAGTATTTTTTTTTAATTCTCTAAACTTAAAATCGACATATTTTTCGTTTTTTTCTATTTCTATATCTACAAATAAATCCCCCTTTTTTTTGTTAACAAAAAAAGCGTTATTGCATGCTTTATTGGAACCTATAAAAAAAAAGTTTTTTGAATTCATTAGGTTTATCATTGCTAATAATGATGATCCGTAAAAAATTTTATTATAATTGTCTCTATTAAAATGATCTTCATCAGGAACTGTTAATGATAAATTTGCTCCAAATATTGGATTATATTCAGCAATTACTAAATCACAATTTGATATATCAATTTTTTCTAAAATCCAGTAATCGTTTCCATCGACATCTATTGAGAGTAGATTAAAATTATTAATGAAACCATATTGCTTTAGTATATTGTTTATATTTTTAGATGTTATGCTTTTTTGACAATAATATATGTCGTTTTTCCAAAAAAAATCACGTTTTTCAATAAATTTTAGTTCTTGAATTTTATCAATTAAAAGTCCTCTAGAAATCATAGTTTCAGATAGAAACCTTGTATTTGCTTCCTCGTAATCACCAGTTCCAATTTCAACAAAACTAATATTATTTTTAATATTTAATTTATGGAGTAAAAAATTTATTATACCGTCCTCTCCAAATTGAGAAAAAATTTTTATCTCAGCATCTCTTATATTTTTTATTTTATTATAATTTGTTTTAGAGTGAGCGATATATAGTTCACCTAGCCGTTTCTTGTTATTATTTAATAAATTTTTGAACCTATATTTTAAATAATTTATCATTTAATTTTTTTTTTATATTTATGTATTAATTTTTTAAAAACACTAATTATATAAGATTGTTCTATATACTTTAAATCAGGGTACATAGGTATGGACATTGCTTGCTCATAGTACTTTTCAGAATTTTTTAAATATATTTTTGGCATATTACTTCTAATTATTTTTAACTTATTTAGTGGAATATAATGACAATTGACAGCAATATTTTTTTTCTTCAGTTTTTTTATAAACTCAAATTTATTTATTTTAAGTTTTCTGAAATCAATTCTAATTATAAATAAATGCAGTGCAGATAGTTTTAATATTTTTTTGCTAGGTAGAATGATCTCTGAAAGTTTCATTTCATCGAAATACCTTTTTGCAATAAATTTCTTTTTTTTTATAAATTTATTTGTCTTCTTTATCTGAGATAATCCTAATGATGAATTAATTTCATTAATTCTAAAATTATAACCTAATGTTGTAACATCATATTTTGTTGGAAAGTTAATTCTATTAATCCCAGAGAAATCTTGTCCATTTTCTCTTATTAATAAGAGTTTTCTATAAATTTGTAAGCTATTTGTTGTAATAGCACTACCCTCAGCAGTAGTTATATTTTTAACAGGATGAAAACTAAAAATTGTTAAATCTGAAAATTTACATGATCCAATTTTTGAATTACCATATACAGAACCAAAAGCATGGGAAGCGTCTTCAATTATTTTAAAATTATAAATTTTTGAAAGTTCTTTTATTTTTTTTAGATTGCATGGTAATCCAGATAAATGAACTACAACTAAAATTTTAGGTAACTTTTTTTGTTTTTTTGCTAACATTAATTTTTTTTCTAAATTGTTTACACATATGTTATTTGTGTCATCAATATCTACCAAATCTATTTTTGCTCCTAAATGTAATCCACAATTAATACTTGCTATATAAGTTACATTACTCGTCCAAATTATATCCTTGTTACTCAAACCAATAGCTTTGCAAGCCATCAATAAGGAAGAGCTTGCATTGATTGTGGCGCAAACATATCTTGATTTACAATATTTTTTTATTTTATTTTCAAATAAAACAGTTTTTGTTCCCTTTGTAAGAAATTTTGATTTTAGAGTTTTAATAACTTCATTAATATCTTTTTGATCTATAGTTTGCTTGGAATAATTTGTAATTTTCATTTATTTTGTTAATTGTTTCAGTTTTATAACGCTACCCCAAAAGCTATCAGCTTCTTTTTTAGAATTTCTGTAATAACCATAATTAATATTTAGCTTAGATTTCTTTTTTTTTAACCACTTTTTAATTAAATTTTTTAAACTTATTGGTTTACCAGAGCAAATATTAATAATTGTTGTCTTTTTTGTACTTGTCAAAACCTTAAAAAGTAATTTTGCTACATCCTTTACATTTAAATAATCTCTAATCTGATTACCTTTAGACATATTAAAATATTTCTTTTTCATTGTAATTGCATCGTTTATCTGTCCGAACAATGTTCTTTTATTTTGACCTTCGCCAAATACATAGAAAAGTCTACCCCATAAAATGACTATTTTCTCTTTTTTAAAATATTTTAGTAATGAATTCCTTAATCTATCTTTGGATTTAGCATAATTATTAAGTGGCCTAGATTTAAAACTTTCTCTAAGTTCACCATTTCTTTTTCCATACTCAGAGCATGTTCCTAATATAAATATTTTTTTAATATCGGTATTTTTAAATTTTTTTATAAAATTTAAATGATTTCTATAAGTTATAAAGTGATTTTTGCTATCATAATTGTCTAATTCAGACCAAGCTAAATGAATTAAATATTGAGGTCTTCCTAATTTAATAAATATATTTTTGTCTATTTGTTTATTTAAATCTAGTTTGATGTTTTTAACTCTTGAATGTTTGAAATTGTTTTTGTTATATATATTTATGATTTTAATATTTTTTTTTTTGAGAGTATAATTTATAAAATTTCTTCCTATAAAACCACTTCCACCAGTGACCGCTATTTTCATAAAATTTAAAAGTTAATTCTATCTTCCTCAATTACTAAAGGTAAATTTCTTGAGTGTGTTAATATTAAAATTACATATTCACCCAATATACCCAGCATTAATATTTGTAATGATGCTAGACCAAATATTCCTATTATTAAGGGGGCTAAACCTAAAGAAAATTTACTCCAAAAAATAATTTTTAAAAAAAAATATAATACAGATATAAATAAGCATATTAAACTTGATAAAAAACCAAATATTATCATCACTCTCACGGGAATTTTAGAATGCTTTATTATACCCAAAATTGCTAAATCATATAAGCTATAGAAGTTGTTTTTTGTTTTACCATATTTTCTCAAAGGTTGATGAAATTCAATAACACTTATGGAGTCAGTGAGTTCAGTTATTAATCCTCTAAAGTAAGGGTAAGGATCATTTATTTTTTTTAGACTGATTATAATATTTTTATCGTATATTCCTGAACCCGTAGTATTTTCTACCAAATTTGTTTCTCCAATCTTAGAAATCAATTTATAAAAACTACTTCTAACAAAATTCATAAAGAAATTTTCTGAGGATGACTTCCTTTTTAACATTACAACTTTATTGCCATTCTTCCATTTATCAATTAAATCAGGTATTAATTCTAGCGGATCCTGAAAATCAGCACTTAAAAGAATTACCGCATCCCCACTTGACTGAAGCATAGCATAATATGGTGACCTAATGTGACCAAAATTTTTAGTATTGAGTATTACTTTTAAATTTTTATTTTTTTGGGCTAAAGATTTTAGGATATTTTGAGTTTTATCAGTTGACTTGTTGTCTATAACAATATGCTCATATTTATAATCTAAATTCTTAAAAATTTTTTCAACTTCTAAACAAAGTTTTTCAATATTTTCTTCTTCATTAAAACATGGAGTGACAATACTTATTAATTTATCAGGCATTTTTTAAACTTTTAATTGTTTTAAGTATTGAATCTAGACTACTTTGATTATTTTTAAACTGAAAATTTTTTTTCAACCTTGATATGTTTGGAACATAAAAATCTGTATTTTTATTAATTATTTTTTTATCTAAAAATTGAAGTTTAAATTTTTTTGCAAGAGCTTTACCTAACTTCTTTAAATCTACTTTATCCTCAGAACCAACATTAAAAATCTGATATCTTAGATTTTCTTTTAATAAAATTTTTATTAAATATTTACTCATGATGTCTTCATGCATATAAGATCTATATACTCTAAAATTTGATTTTATTGTTATTGGTTTATTGTTCAAAATTGATAATATAAAATCACGAATTGCAAACTTATCAGAAATAAGATTCTTACCAACAAATGTAAAACATCTTGCTATTTTTACTTTAAAAATTTTTGACTCTAAATCAAGAAAAATTTTTTCACACTTTATTTTTGATAGAGCATAATCATTTTTTTTACTATCTTTGAATTTAACTCTTTTATTTTTTTCTAAATAATTTTCATTTAAATTTTTTTTTTTGTTTAAATACCCATAGACAGCACCAGAACTTACGTAAAGAAATTTTGTTTTTGATTTTTTTTTTGATAATATTTTAGATATATTTTGTGCGGCAAATATATCTGATTTAGAATTTTTTAACTTTGCTAGATATATTATTAAGTTTGTATCTGGTAAACTTTTGGTTTTAGTAATATTAGTTTTTATTTTTATTGTTTGAAAACGATTATTTTTTTTTAAAAAACTAATTTTATTTTTTCTAGATAAAATATATATTTTTTTAAATTTTTTTCCTACGGGATTATTTAATAAATAATTATATATTGATCTACCAATAAAGCCAGTTCCACCTATAATTAAAAGGTTTAACATTAATTTAATCTTAACTTAGATATATTTTTTTTAGTTAAATTTGGATACATGTCGTCTAATTGTCTACCATAAATTAGTTTGGGTATAATTTTTTCATTAGGAAAAATGTTTATCTCAATTATTGTTGTTTTATTATTTTTAAAAATTTTTTTAAATTTTGGAAAAATTTCTCTATCATTATTAATACTAACGTAATCTAAATCGAAAGACTTAGCTAAATATTTGAAATTAGGATTAGTAACTCCTGAACCTTTATTTGAAGCTTCATATCTGCTGTTTAAATATGCATCTTGAAACTGTTTAATAATTCCATATCCAGAATTGTTTAATATAAATATTTTTAATTTTAATTTATAGTTTTTTATTGTTTGGAGTTCTTGAAGATTTAATTGTAAACTTGCATCACCATTAATTGAAAACACAGTGTTATTTTTTTTTGAAAAACAAGCACCAATAGATGCAGGTAAAGCATAACCCATAGGTGAATTTCCAAAAGATGAAATTAGTTTATTATTATTTCCTATTTTTAATCCTTGAACAGCCCATGTGAGGTGAGCGCCGGTATCCCCAACTATTATATCATTTTTTTTTATTTTTTTTGAAAGTAATTGAAAAAAACGATATGGATTTACGTAATTTCTGTTTAGATTTTTATTAACTTGAACATCTTCATATTTTGATTTTAAATTGTGTATTTCATTAACCCAATCTAATTTGGTTTGTGTTTTTAAATTCTTTAATAATAAAAATTTTTTAAAAAAGGATTTTAAGTCTGTTTCGATTTTATACTTTATTTTAAGTCCGTGAGTCTTATTCAACTCATTTCTATCAATGTCAACGGATGCAATTTCAGCGTTTGGCGCAAAATTATATCTTTTGCCGCCAATTACCCGAGTATCCAATCTACAACCCAAATTTATTATAAAATCAGACTTTTGAAGGCATATATTTGCCACCCTTGATCCATAAACTCCTATAGTTCCTACAAAATGCTTTATTTGTTTATCAATAGAACCGTATCCAGCCCAAGAGGCAACAACTGGTATGTTTATTTTTTTACAAAATTTAAATAATTCATCTTTTGTATTTGATATTTCTATACCTCCACCAACAATTAACAACGGTCTCTTTGAATTTATAATTTTTGATTTTAATTTTAATAGTTCCTTATTTTTCAATTTCTTTTGGTTTAATTTTTTTATATTTAAAAATTTATTTTTAATAACAATTTTTTGATTTTGAAAATTCATCGGTATATCAAGTAATACGGGCCCAGGTCTTCCATTAATTGATATTTCATAAGCTTTATTTAAAATTTTCTCTATTTCTTCTGGTTTCTTTAATCTATAAGCAAACTTTGTAATTGGTCTTGAGATTGATACTATATCTGTTTCTTGAAAACCTCTTTGTCTCACAGGGTATTTTTTTTTTGAAATCAGAAAGTCATTAGAATTAATCTGACCACATATATGGATTGTTGGAATAGAGTCAAACCAAGAAGAAGCAATTCCTGTAACTAAATTTTGAGCACCAGGGCCTGATGTGACCATAGTTACACCAGGTTTTTTTTTAGTTCTAGCATAACCATCTGCCATCATTGCTGCCCCTTGTTCATGAACAGCACATACATAATCTATACTTTTTACTTTTCTGAAAGCATCTATTAAAAAAGCTATCGAGCCGCCATTTACTAAAAAGACCTTATCTATACCCTTTGATTTAAAAAAACGTAAAACGTATTCAGAGAGTTTCATTTATTTCTTAAAAAAATTTATTATTTTTAATAATACATTCTAGATCATAATAATATTGGTACAAGATTAATTTTTTCTTTTTAAAAACAGCTACTCAATGATTAAATTTGGGTATGCCACTATACATTTTTTTTTTTTAAAAAATTTAGTATAGAATTATGAATATACTTAATATTTTTAATTTTAAGACCTTGGTGACATCCTATCAATAAACCATGTTGCATTATATAATCTGAATTTTTAAATGTATTTATATTATTTTTTTTAGATTTTAAATTTTTAAATGCAGGATGTCTTAGTATATTGCCACTAAATATCGGTCTTGTTTGAATTTTATTTTTTTCTAAAAAAATTTGTAATTCTTTTCTATTAAATTTTTTATTTTTTTTTAAAATTACAGGATATGCTAAAAAATTTGTTTTCACATTAAATTTAATTTTTGGAGTAATAAAATATTTGTTTATTTTTTTAAAAAATTTAAGATGAGAAACGAAGTTTCTATTTCTTAATTTATTGAAAGTCTCAAATTTTTTTAATTGAACCAATCCAAACGATGCCCCAATCTCTGATGGCTCAAAATTATATCCAACTTCAGAAAAAACAAATTTTTTATCATAATCAAAACCATCAAGTTTAATATTTAATCTTTTATTAATATCCTCTGAATCTTTAATTTGTGTCTTTATTGTTGTGCCAGTAGTTTGAGTGGACATTCTTCCCCAACTTCTTAAAACTTTTGCTCTTTCAAAAAGATTTTTATCATTTGTCATAAACATCCCACCATTTCCAGCACAGCTTAGAATATGAGATCCATAAAAACTTGTAATTGAGATATCACTATATATACCTGTAGGCTTTTTATTTATTGATGCGCCTAAAGTGTCAGCTGAATCTTCTATAATTTTTAAATTGAATTTATTTGATATTTGTTTGATTTTTTTCCAATCTGGAATATTTCCAATTAAATTCGGAATTATTATTCCTTTTGTTTTTTTTGTAATTTTTTTTTGAAACTCATCGATATTAATTTGTAACGTATCAACATCAATATCAGCAAATATCGGTGTCGCCCCAGAATTGACAATTGAAGAAACTGCAGTTCCAAAATTTAAGCATGGGGTAATAATTTCATCACCTTTTTTAAAATTCAAAACATTGGTTGCAAGTGTTAAAGCAGATGACCCAGAATTAACCATTAAGCCATATTTTTTTGAGAATAAACTTGCTATTTTTTTTTCAAAAATATCAACAGATTTACCCATCTGAGTGGATTTTTTTAATTGGTTTATAACAGCATTTATCTCTTTATTGTCGTAAACATTTTTTCCGTAGGTTATTTTCATTTAGATTTTCTTGTTTTTAAAAAATATTTAATTTTGTTTGAATTTTTATAGATATATTTAATTATATTAATAGTGCAAATTAGTCACGTTAATATTGCCTAATATAATCCTAATAGTAGATGTTTTTGAACAAATTATTAATATTTGCAAAAAAATAACCTTGCTCGTAAATAAAGTAGCATTAAATTAAGTCATTTGTATCTTGGAGAGGTATAATTTAAAAATTTATATACTCATATAAATTTATAGTAATACATTAAGCTAGATAAAAGCAGTACTGATTTGTAGCTAAATAACATAAAGTAAAGTTTCGTAAAGTTACATTCGGGATCTTTGGTTTTATAGAATATTATGATTAATATAGTAATCATTGGATCAAAATATTCTTGAAAAATAATATTAGCGTTTGAAAAAATTATTATAAATATTATGAAAAAAATTGCTAAAGATAAAGATTTTTTTGAATAGAAAAATATAGATATAAAACCTAACCAAGAAATTATAACAAATAATATTTTTTGTAAAATAAAATCTTGTATTAGAAAATTAAAATGAAAAATTAATTTATATAGTATCCCACCACCTAATTTAATTTTATAATAAACATCATTAGTTTGGATATTTTCATAAAAAAATAAAAAAAATAGTAACAAAGTAATAACAAAAATAATTTTTTTTTTAATAAGAAAATTTAATATTTTATTCTTATCTTCTAAAATAAAAAAAGGTATTAAATAAAATAAACAAATTGATAAAATAACTGGTATGTTTACAGTTTGAAATTTTATAGCTCGATCTGCTGCAGCATAAGGAGGTATCAATCCATTCCACTGGAAAAAAAAATACAAAGATGGTAAAAGTAAGATTGAGAATAAAAATACTACAAGTAAATTTTTTGTACTAAGGATATCGTTGAATTTATAATAAAAGAAAAAAGTAACTAAAACTATAAATGCGTAACTCTGTCTTGAATAGAAAGCTAGACAAGCAAAAAATATGGATAGTATTAAGCTTAGTTTAGTTTGACTTTTAAAAGCAAAGTAGATGCTTAATAACATAAATAAATATCCAATATTCTCTTCAAGTGACCAGAAAGTAGAAGTCCTAAAATAAGGACTTAAGAGTAATAAAGATGAAATTGAAAATAAAACATAATTCTCAACTAGTAATTTATTGTTTTTTTTTAAAAGAAGTAAAATTAAATAAAAAATTAGAACAATAGAAATTGCTAATATAAAGTTAAATAAATTTAAAAATTGAACATCAAATAACCCGAAATACTTTATAATTAAGTAATATATTGGGAGTGCGGTTGATTCATATGTAAACCAATTAATTTCATTCAAATCAAAATTTTTAAATAAAATTATATTGTTATAAATATGATGAAAGTCTGTTTCACCTCCACCTGCTGAGTTTTCTTTTAATATAAAGCCAAGGAAAAAACTTATATAAATTAAACAATTTAATAAAATTAAACTATATCTAATTCTCATTTATTTTCTTAATGTAGAAACTATATATCTTAAATTTAAAAATAAAGACTGACATAATAATATAAACTTTTCATACATATTAATGTTTGATGAATTAATTATTTTGATAAAGTTTTTGTTAAAATAATAATATGGTAAAAATGATACATAATTTTTTTTTATATAATGCTTCAACTGTTTTTTTGAACTAGTCCCATCTCTTCCTAAAATAATGAATGCTTTTTTTTCCCTACAAACTTTTCCATTATTAATCAGACTTAACATAAAAATCCAATCTGATGCCAAGTAAGGCTTAAGATATTTGGAAGATTTTACTAATTTTTCTTTCCTAATTAAACTGTAAAACAATCCATGAGTTCTCCAGCAGTTTCTTAAAAATACTTTTATATTTTTATAACTATCATTTTCAAAACTAAACGTTTGCTTATGTATTTCTTTTTTTTTGTTATCAACAAAATAGTCAACGCCCATTGAAGCAACTAAATCAATGTTATTATCAAGATTTATAGAATTTTTTAATAAAAAATTTTTTGAAATTTGATGATGAGATGCAATCCACATTATGTATTTACCTTTGGCTTTTTTTAATAGAAACTTAAAATTATTAAACACAGATATTTTTTTTTTTTGTTTATATAATTTTATTCTTTTATGTTTTTTTTTATAGGAATTACAAATGTTGAATGAGTTATCTAATGAATTATTATCTGAGATAATTATTTCAAAATTTTTAAAATTTTGTGTAATAACAGATTCAAGACATCTTGATATAGTTTTTGCACCGTTATAAACTGGAATACAAACACTAATTTTAGAATTTCTAATTGACATATAACTAACTTATAAAGAAATAATTTTAAGATCGTTTAGTTTCCTGCTTCTTAAATCATTTTTTATTTCAGAAATATAATTAGGATTAGAAACAATTAATAAATCTCTATTTTGGTTAACTATTTTAAAAAAATTATTCCTTGAAACTATTTTGATTTTAGACATGGGTAGATACTTGTTACATTTAGATATATTGATATCAACTGCATGTTTAACTTTTTTGATTAACTTCTTATGCGCCAAGCAATGTACTAGAAACATACAACCTTTTGTTGCGGCTCCCCAAATATAGATATTGTCATAGTTTTTCGAAATATTATCAAACTTATTTATTTGTTTTTTAAAAATTGGGAATAAACTATTAAAATTCAAATTTTTCCAATTTTTTTTTTTTTCGTATTCTTTTTTAAAATTTAAAGATAAATTTTGAAGATTAGCTAAAATATATTGGTATTGTTGATTAAAACATAGTTTTGATAAAGAATATTTATTATTAAAGATTAACCTTAAAGATTTTTTACTAAAATAATTTACATGTTCATATGTAATGTCATAAAAAGCATTATTTTTAATAATCCAACCGTAATTTGGTACTTCAATAAAAATAAATGCTGAGCCAAATATTTTTTTTATTTTTTTAAGAAAGGTAAAAGGTTTGGGAATATGTTCCAAAACATGTCTTAAAACTACTATATCTGTTTTAATTCTATCATTACTATTTAAATATCTTTTAATAATTTTTTTATCATTTCCTTCATAAGTTGAGTCGTAGCCTTCATAGAAAAAATATTTATCTTTTTTTATTATTGATAAAAACTCACCCTTGCCACATCCTACTTCAACTATTTTATTTCCTTTCTTAAATTTTTTTTTTAAAACATTATAAATAAATCTCATATGTCTTTGGAAAATTACAGATCCTGATTGATCATTTTGATAATTTTTATCATACTTGATTAATTTATCTCTAAAATGACTATTTATGAGTATATCAATTTTTTTGTTATATTTTAAAAGTATTTTCCCTTTATTGATTTTTTGATTTTTTTTTTTAAGCGGACTATTTGGTATAACTGGGACAATTAATGGTTTAATCATAATCTTTTTAGGAAACCATCTGGTGCAACAGTGATAAGTAACTGATTTTGTATTGTTTTATCATTTTTAAAAGAAATTTTTTTGTTATCCAAATCAAATTGATTATTTTTTTTTAATAATTTTAAATATTTTTTTAAAGCAGATTTTGGGTTATCATTTTTACCCCAAGGTCTATTTTTGCCATATGTTTCAGGTAAATCATCTATAATTGTGTCAAATACAACACAGTAACTTTCTTTAGATACAAGTTTTGCATAAATTTGTAATTCTTCATAAACATGACTGTGTGTGTGATTGCTATCCAAAAGCACCATAATTTTTTTATATTCTTTTGCAATTTTGTAAACTTTGTTGAATACTTTTTTTTCTACACTTGATCCTTCAATGAGCATAATTCTTTTAGACATTTGATGTTTTTTAATTTTTTGATAATTATTTTTTTTAATTTTAATGTCTATTCCAATGACTTTAGGTTTTAATTTACTTTTTTTAAATATAAGTTCTTGGAGACTTGCATAAAATATCAGTGAGCCTCCTCTGGCTACTCCGGTCTCAATTATAAGATCTGGTTTAACATTCCATATTAATTGTTGGATGCCTATCATATCTTGAGGATGTTGTATAATTGGTACTCCCAACCATTCAAAGTGATATGAATATTTTAATTGTCCAGCTCTATTAAGCCATTTCTTTGTTAAATTTTGTATTTTTTTATCTTTACCTTGCCTTTGTATTTCATTTTTTACATCTATTTTAAAATTCATATTAAGTACTTTTATATTTCCATGGTGCTTTGTTAGATTTCCACATTTTACTCAATATATTTTTTTCTCTTAAAGTATCCATTGGTTGCCAAAAATCATTATGTTTATAAGCAGATAGATTCTGCTTTTTTATTAATAAATTAAATACATCTCTTTCCAAAATGCAGTCAATTTTCTTATTAAAATATTTAAAAATATCTGGCTCAAACACCATAAAACCTCCATTTACCCATCCTTCATTTTTATTATTTTTTTCTTCAAATTTTTTTACATTATTATTTTTTATTTTTACAGCACCCCATCTAGCAGGTGGTCTGACAATTGTTATAGTAGCAATTTTTCTTTCTTTTTTGTGATGTTTAATTAATTTATTGATATTAATATTTGACACGCCATCACCATAAGTTAACATAAATGGTTCTTTATTAAGATATTTTTTTAATCTAAATACTCTATGACCTGTAAGTGAAAATTTGCCAGTATTAATTACTTCAATATTTAAACCTTTGAATTTTTTTTTTAAAAAAAATTTTTCTATTATTTTTGACTTATAACCTGAGGCAATAATAAAATCATTGAAACCAAAGTTATTATAGATATTCATTATATGTAATAATATAGGTTTATTACCGATTTTTACCATTGGTTTAGGTATTAACCTTGTTTCTTCGCTCAACCTTGTTCCTAATCCGCCGGCTAAAATTACAACTTTCATTTTTTATATTTTTGTTATTTTTAATTTTGGAATAAAAGTTACACATTTAATTTTAGGACTTCTATAAAATTTTCTTATAAAATTAATAATTTCGTCTCTTAGATTCCAAGCAAATATAAAGACATAATCAAAATCATTCATTTTTATATTATTTGGATGTTCAACTTTAATATTAGTTCCTGATATATATTTGCCTTGCTTAGTTTCGGCATTATCTATTACATATTTTATATTGTATTTACTCAATCTAAATATATTTATAAACGTTGATGCCTTTGCTGCAGCTCCAAATCCAATTACTTTTTTTTTCTTATTACTATTAAAAAAAGTTTTTAAATTTTTATTTAATTCAATGTAATTATTTTGAAATTTTCGATAGAAACCTAAATTTTTAATAATGATTTCATCTTTTTTAATCATCTTATTAAACTTGTTAGTCTTATAAATACTTTCATTTTCTAAATGACAGGCAAAAATTCTTAAACTTCCTCCATGAGTATTGATTTTTTCAGCGTCATAAATTTTGAGCCCATGTTTAATTAAAAGATTATTAATTGAGGTTAAAGAGTAATAATAATAATGCTCATGGTAAATGTTATCAATTAAATTTTTATTTACCAGATCAATAAAATATTGAAATTCTATAATTATAGTCCCTTTTTTATTTAACATAATCTTCATACCTTTGACGAAATCATGAATATTTGATAAGTGGGCAATTACATTGTTTGCCACTATAAGATCGGAACATTTGTATTTTTTTTTTAATTTTTTTGCTAATTTGGAACCAAAGAAGGCTCTTATAGTTTTTATCCCTTTAGAATGTGAAATATTTGCTGGTAATTTAGTTGGTTCAATACCAATTATTTTTAAATTTTTTATATTTTTAAAATTTTCTAAAAAGTATCCATCGTTTGATGCTAATTCTAATAGCATTTTATTTTTTAAATTAAATCTTTTATTAATATCTTCATAAAGGCTGAATGCATTTTTTTTTGCTGTGCTAGAAGTAGAAGTTAAATAAGGATAATCAGAATTAAAAATTTTTTCTCTTTTAATGTTTTTCGTTGTCTGAACCAGCCAACAATTTAAGCATAATATTAATTGTAATTCAAACTTTATAGCTTTTTTAGTCAAATTTTTTTGTAAGTTATTGGCTAGTGGAACTTTATTGAAATCAATTAATTTATGTATTTTATTTGAGTTACAATTTCTACATCTATGATTTAATTTTATTTTCAATTTATAGACCTTTAAAATATTTAGAACTTTTAAGTTTATTATCTTTTGGAGACATTATTTTTTTTTTAATTGGCCATTTAATATCTAATAATTTATCAAAAGGATTAATTCCTTTATCAAGTTTTTTATAAAATTTTTCAGAGTGCATATATATTAATATTGTATTATCAGATAGTGTTTGAAAACCATGAGCAAAACCTTTTGGTATATAAAGCATTTGGTTTGAAGTATCATCAAGTTTAAAAGTTTTGTATTTAAGAAAGTTTTTCGATTTTTTTCTTAAATCGACAGTAATATCGAAAATTGAACCCTTTAAACAACATACAATTTTTTCCTCATTTTTTGGCTGTCCTTGAAAATGTAGTCCACGCAATGTACCTTTGTTTTTATTAAAACTGTAATTTATTTCTTTGATATTAAAAAATAATTTTTTTTTAATTATTTGGCTATATAATTTAGCAAATTGACCTCTATTATCTTTTATTTTTAAAAATCTGATGATTTTAGGAATTTTAGGCTTACTCATTAATATATTTATTAATTTCTTTTAAGTAAACATTCTTAATGTTTTTCGAATTTGTTATACTTAGTTCTCTATAGATACCAAGAGATCTACTTATTAATTCTTTAGGGTTAGTAATTTTATTTTTGACTCCAAGAATTTTTCGTACTTTTTTATTGTTTAAATAAATCGTTTTTTCTTCTTTGCTATTTGATAAATTATTTTTATGAAATATAATTTTATTTTTATTTGTTTCTGTCAAATTTTTGAAAATTTCTACAACTTCTTTTACTTTTACTTTCTTTAATCTTTGGTCAGGGCCAAAATTATAAGAGCCAATAAATTTTTCACTCTTATATAAGTTTTCAGCTAATGTAATATATCCAGAAACCACATCTAAAACATATTGCCAAGGCCTAACAGAATCTGGATTTCTTATTTCAATTTTATTTTTATTTTTTAATTCAAAATTAATTAAATCAGTCATAATTCGATTTTTGGCATAATCTCCACCTCCAATAACATTCCCTGCCCTAAGAGAAGCTATTTTTATTTCTCTATAAGAGCTTATTTTGATAAAACTTTGTATTGCAACTTCCAATGCGGCTTTACTTGCGCTGTAAGGATCTTTGCCACCTAACTCAGATTTTTCGTTGAATTCAATATTATTCTTGTAATTTTTATACACTTTATCAGTAGTAGTTATTAGTATAGCTTTTGTTTTTTTCGAGTATTTTGCAATTTCTAATAAGTTAACGGATCCCATGAAATTTGTAGAATAAGTATCTAAAACTTTCTTATAACCTGGCAAAACTAAAGATTGAGCAGCTAGATGAAATATTATTTCGGGTTGAATTCTATTTACAATTTTTTTAAGTTTATTAAAATTTTTAATATCACAGTAATAATTTTTATTTAATAAAGTATAAAAAATTTTTTTATTGTTTGATTTAATACTCAATCCATGAACTCTTGCGCCTAAAGTTTCTAAAAAAACACTCAACCATCTTCCTTTGAAACCAGTGTGTCCTGTTATTAAAACTTTTTTTTTATTCCAAAAATTTTTTTTCAAAGAATGCATATTGTTTTACTGGTTTCAAATTTAATAAAATTAACTTTTCATAGAGTTTTTGTTTATTAGCATAAAACATTATCATTTAAATATATTAATATATATCTAATGATTTTTGATAGAATGATCTTATTGAATAAGATTTTATTAAATCTATATTTTGATTTGGTAATTTGCAGTGATATGTGGGAATTTTTAGCTTAGATGATATAACCAAAGCCATAGTGGTGAGGCCAAAAGCATATTTTGTTTCTGAAATTACTTCCTCTAATTTTTTATTGGTTATTGAAGCGTTGACTTTCTTAATTTCATTTGAAAGAATTTTTTTTATGTAAAATTTATTATCTTTGGGGTGTAATTTAAATTGAATTTTATATTTCGAAAATTTACTTATTTTTTTTACATTTTCTAAGAAATATTTCATTGAATAATAGTCAGGCCTATATTTGTCTCCCTTTTTTTTGCGGAATGGTTCTGTAAAATAAGTAATATATTTTTTATTTTTTTTTAAAGTATTTTCTTTTAAATAATTGAAATAATAATTTTTTTTTAATCTCTTTTTTGTATCAAATTTTTTTGGAAATCTGTCATATATAAGTTTATCAAAAGCCCAAATTTCATTTGTCAAATACAACTTTTTTTTAAATTCAAATCTTTCCTTTATACTTGAGAAATGGTCAATTACTGAACATGATATTACTTTATGTTCATGAAAATATTTTAAAATTTTTTTTTCAAAAATATTGTTACCAGTCCCAATTAATAAATAATCACTAACAAAAATTAATGTTTTTAAATCATTAATAATATTTATTTTTTTAAATTTGTTTAAACTTTGTTTATATTTTCCAATTGTGTTTATACTCAAATTTTTTTTATAATTTAAATAAGCTAAGATTTGATTTTTTGCTCCATAATCACCTAAAAATATACCAACTGAATTATTTGAAGTTTTATTTTTTAAATAGAAATTTTGAATGATTTTTTTATTTTTTTTTTCTTCAAAAAAAAATTTCATTTTAAGTTTTTTACAAATATTAATCATTGGTGTATTATCTTTTCTGGTACCAATTATTATTTTGGTTATTTTTTTTTTTTTAAAAAGAAAATTTATTGCTAATTTATATATTTTATAACCAAAGCTTTTCCCTCGTTCACTTTGTTCGCCAATCAAAATTCCTAGATTTGCTATTTTATATTTTTTATCAATATAAATAGTAAAAGTTCCAATAACTTTGTTTCCTTTTTTCTTTAAAATCTTAAAGAATAAATTATTTTTATTATCGTGTGATTTTAAGTAATCGAGAGCAGAATTGTAATCAATTTTTTTTTTATTTCTTGAATACTTAAGTAAATTTTTATTGTTTACCCATTTCAAGTAGTTCGGATTAATATCTTTTTGTGAAAAACTTTTTAATTTAAAATTTCTATCTTCAATTATCATTGAGTATTTTTAACCCTAATTTTGTCCAAACTTTTCGAAATGCATTGATTATGTAATAAATATCATTTGTACTAAAATCGTAGTGGGTCAAACCGATGCCAATATATGATCTAAAATGCAGATCTTCTGCTATAGGCATATCTCCTATTTTATATTTATAAGAGCGATTTTTATTTAAATTCCAAGGAAAATTTTTTTTACCATATGCTATTTTTTTTTTAAATAATGTTAACAAATGTATATTTAAATATCCTTCACCGCATGGAACACCTAAATTTCTTAACAATTTGACAATTTTTTTTCTACTAAACTTAATTTTTTTTGTGTTTAATTTTAACCCATATGTGTAATAGGCATGTGTTATTACTTTGTTATCAACCTCTGGAACTTCTAAACCTTCAAGCTTCTTTAATTCCTTATTTAAAAGTTCTCCATTTTTTTGAATTTTTTTTAATATTTTAGGGAGTTTTTTTAGTTGTTCTATGCCAATAGCAGCTTCAATCTCTCCTAATCTAAAATTATAACCAATTAGATTTGACAAATTATTTGTTTTAATTTTATTAACCATATTTTCACCGTGGTTTCTAATCAGGTAAGCTTTATTAGCAATATTTTTATTATTTGTTACGATTACACCTCCTTCTCCAGTATTTATATGTTTATGAATATTGAAACTATATCCACCTACATCTCCAACTGTACCCGTATATTTTTTTTTTTTAATATATTTTGCTCCTATAGATTGTGCTGCATCAATTATTAATTTTAATTTATATTTTTTTGCAATTTTATTAAAGGATTCTATATCAGAAGGATGTCCGGTTATATCAACTAACATTATTGCTTTTGTTTTTTTTGTAATTTTTTTTAAAACACTTTTTGGAGACAAACAAAAAGTTTTTGGATCTACATCTGCAAAAACTGGTATTGCGTTCCAATGTAATATTGATGCTGCACATGCACTCATTGTGAAAGGAGGTAAAATTATTTCATCTCCAGGTTTAATATCTATAGAACCAATACAAGTGATTAATCCAGAGGTCCAAGAGTTAACAGTAATTGCATATTTTACTTTAAAAAATTTTTTTATATCTTTTTCAAATTTTAAAACTTTTTTTCCACCATAGAATTTCGACAAATTTTGTGCATAAAAACCAGAAAGATTGCCAGACTTAATAACTTTTTTTCCAGCATCTATCTCTTCTTTTCCAATAGGATTATGTTCTGTAAATTTTCTCATTAATAACTTTTTATTTTAAAATTTTCATTCAAATATTGTTTAGCACTTGGACCTAAATTTAGTAAAATATCTAGCACAGATAGATTTGATAAAAACATCGATCCTCTCTGCTGATATAATTTATGTTCAAATTCATAAAATTTTAAATCAATTTTATTTAAATCAAAATCTTTTTTTTTTAAGTAAGATTTTGAACCTATTGTTGATATATATTTACTACATTTCTTTATTTTACATATATCTATTATTAAATCAGAGCCTTTGCTTGATAAATCTAATTTACTTGAGTAATCAAACTTCGTTTTTATTTCCAAAACTTTACAAAAGAATTTGATTAAGTTTATATTTAAATCAGAAATTAATTTGTACTTATTTTTAAGTATTTTAAAAATATCACTTGAATATCTGTCAAAGTATGGAGATTTTGAATAAGATTGAGTTAATGTTAAGACAATTTTATCTATAAAGTCTTTTTCGTAGTTAATTTTTGTTTCATTTATTTTTTGCAGTCTCTTGCCTTTGCTTAACACAGGTATAGATAATAAGAATTTTTTATTAAGAACTTTAATATAATTTCTTTGATGCCAACTTCTCCTCTCAAATTGAACATTATCTAAAAAAATAAATTCATCAACTTTTTCAATCAAAGCCATGTAGCCACACCAAGGTAAAAAAGTCGGCTGACTTATTCCAATAATCATTGCTCTTATTACTTTATTTCCTCAATAAATACTGGGTTAAATTGCTTTACATCTTTTAATATTTTTTTTCCAATTATATTATCCATATCTCTAGATCTTACTCCTAAAGCTGGTCTTTTAAAAATTAAATGTTTCTTTTCTAATTTTGTATTTTTCTTTAAATTTTTTTTGTAATAAATACCTTCTCTTCTAGCATATTTTTTTTCGTCGGGTAACATTTCTTTAATTTTTGATCCTAACAGTTTTTTAGCTTTATTAATTTTTAAAATATATTTTTTTAATTCTCTCGGTTCAGCTGCAAAAAAATGATCTGGTCCTCTAGATTTTTTATTTAAAGTAAAATGTTTTTCAAAATATTTTGAACCGATAGCACTTGCACACATAGCTGCCTCATATCCTAGGGTGTGATCAGAAAATCCAATTTCAAATTTAAATTTTTTGTATAGGTTTAATACATTAAGATTTACAAACTTATCTGGAAGTGGATACATTGATCCACATTGCATTAAAACAATCTGATTATTTTTTAGTTTCTTTGCTAAATTGAGAAAATTTGTTACATCTTTCAAATCACACATTCCAGTTGAAAAAAGAATTTTTTTTTTGGTTTTGATTAAATATTTTAGCAAGGGCAAATTTGTTGCTTCAGAGGAAGCTACTTTATGCATCTCGACATATTTGTTTGCTAGTTTTGCTGATTCAAGGTCAAATACAGATGTAAGAAAATCAATTTTTTTTTTTTTACAATATTTATTTATATCTTTTAGCCAAGATGGATTAAGTTCAATTGATTTAAACAATTTGCGCATTTTTGTATCATTTGGATATAGTTTATTTGCTTTAAATAATTGAAGTTTTATAGCATCTGCTCCACAAACTTTTGCAATATCAATCATTTTAAATAATTTTTTTTTATTCTGATCAAAATTTGAACCAATTTCTGCAATTACATAATTTGTCATAAATTTTTAGTTGAAGTTATTTTTTATTAATCCGACAATTCTATTGGCGCCTTTAAAATCAACGAGTTTTTTACGTATTTTACTTTTGAAAACTTTTTCATAATCATTTATTAAAAAATTTATCTTGTCACCTAATTTTTCTGAATTTTTGAAATATCCAAGATCATAACATAATTTTTTTTTTGCAAAAGGTTTGTGAAATTCATAAAAAGATTTATTTTCAGAAATAACAGCAAAGTTCATATTAATACTTAAAAGTTCATATTTTGTTAAGCCTGATGAAATTATCGCCAAATCATGTTTTTTAGCAATGGGGAGAATATTATTAATATTTCTAAATATTTTTACATTATCACTTTTTAATTTATTAATTTTTATTTTCTCAAATTTATCAAAATGAGGACCAATTATTACACTTACTTTTAATTTTTTGTATTTTTTTAAAACTATAATTAATTTATGAGTCAAATTTTTAAAATCTGAACCTCCACAACTTATTAAGATATTTTTTAATTTAGTATTTTTTTTAATTTGTGGGCTAATTTTTTTTAATATAGCAAATTTTGGTCCAACTTTCAGATTTAAGAAATATTTTTTTTTTTGTTTTATGAAGTTATTTTTGTAAATGTAGGGGCATACAACATAACTTTTTTGATTAATAATATTTAGAATTTTCCAAATTTTATTAGAAAAATCATCAAAAATAATTAGAGGAGTTCTATATTTAACGAACAATGAAATTAGATTATCAAAAATTTTTTTTTTAAAAAAAACTCTATTTGATAAATCCAATATGCAAAATGATATATTTTTTTTACTTAGAAATTTATCAATTTGTGTAAAGTTAATTTTTTTTGATTTTTTATAATCAATTATTTTTTTTTTTGAAAAATAGATTATTTTATTTTTTATATCATTTATTTTAAGCTCGGTGTTTAAATTAATCATTCTTTTTAAATGCCCGTAACCATAATTATTAGATGCCAAGGTAAAAGTTAAAGAATTTAATTTAGTCATTTAGTCTTTTAAATGATGAATGACTAACTGGTGAATTTAATTTTTCTAATATCTCTTTTTTTGATTTTATTTTGCTTAAATTTTGAAAAATTTTATTTAAAGATTTTATATATTTATCTACAATATTTTTATTGTGATAAATATTTAAATATATCTGATTAGATGAAAGATATTTTTGCTTTAACATTTCTTGAGTAATATAGGTTTTGAAATATTGATTTAGTTTATTTTGAAAAGAAAATGAAGTTATTGACTCATATCCAGATATTTTAATATCCAAATTGTTTTCTTGAGCAATTTTATTCCATTGATCATTGATGTAACGACCATATTTAGAAATTTTTTTCCAAGGTTTTATTTTATCAAATATTTCTAATGTTTTATTTGCTGCAACAAAGCCAATTCTCTCAGTCCAAAAAGTACTACTTATAAAACTTTCTTCAGCTTTCATCATTACATTTTTTTTGCCTATAACTGCAGTTATTGCATAACCATTCCCTAGTGCCTTACCAAGCATTAATATATCTGGTTCTACTCCTGTGATAAGATGCATTCCACCATTACATCTTCTAAAACCAGTTGTGCATTCATCAAAAATTAAAATTATTTTATTTTTATTGCAAATTTTTCTTACATCTTTCAAAAAATCGATATTTGGTAAATTGTTTCTAGCAACCTCCATTTTTACAACTCCGATATTTTTTTCTTTGATTAATTTTAACAATTGATCGATATTATTATAATCAAAGGTAAACGTCGTATTTTTAAGTTTCTTGTTAACACCTAAAGTTTTTAAACCTGGTAATAAGTGGTTTCCAAGCTTATTTTTTTTAAAATTAGCGGCTAAGTACCAGTCATGCCATCCATGATAACCACAAATTGCAACCTTTTCGTTTTTTGCAGCAGACCTTGCTATCCTAATAGCTAAAGCGTTTGCCTCCCCACCACTTCTACAATATTTTGCCATACCCGCCCATTTATGGAGCTTTAACAGTTTTTTTGTGAGCTCAACCTCCTCATATGAATTTAAGGTGGACATTATTCCTTTTTTAATTGCTCTCATTACCTCATTATCAATCAATGAGTTTGAGTATCCTAGAATATTAGTCCCTACAGCACATATCATATCAATGTACTTATTATCATCCAAATCTTCAACTTGTATGCCCTTAGAACGTTTAAAATATGAAGGCCATCTATCTGGCAAAAACATCTCTGGTCGTTTGGACAATAACATATTTCCACCAAGAATTATTTTTTTTGCTTCTTTATATTTTTTTAAACCTTTTTTAATATTTATTTTTACCATAATCTTGGGTCTCTTGTTTTTTTTTTGAATAAATTACTTATATCATTAATATGATCATAGTTAGTCTTCTTTTTATTATATTTGATAATTTTATTAAATTGATAAATATCATCAGCACCAACTATATAGTTATCTATGTTTTGCTCATTAATAAAATTCATACAAAGTTGCAATGGATTAATATGGTTTTCTTTTATATAATTGATATACTTTTCATAAGTATTATTAAGTGTGTTTGGTAATTTTTTTAAATTTAAATTGATAAGTAAACCTTGTAAAAAAATTGATCTTGCAATTATTTTATGATTTTCGTTTTTATAATTTACAAATTCTAAATTTGCAGGGTTAAGAGGAACTTGAAGTGTTATTTTTTGTAATTTTCTTAAATAATATAAATCTTTTAATTCGTAGATTGAAGAACCAATATTTTTAATTCCAAACTCTTTTATAATTTCCTTTAATCTATAAAAGTTTCTATGAAAAAATTTATTATCATTTAAATCATGAAAATAAATTGTATTAGGAATTACTTTTAAGTCATTTATTATACTTTCAATTTTTTTTTTAAATATTTTAATTTTTTTGTGATCATTTAAATATTTTTTTGATAATCTATTAACCTTTGTATAAATTTTAGGTTTAATACTAAAACGATTGCCGCTAAAAAAATCGCCTAATAATTTATGGTTGTTGTACCCCTCTGCAGTATCTAAATTGTAAATTTTATTTTTTATGCAGTATTCTAAAAAATTATATATTTGTACTCTAGTTTTTTTTTTTGAATTAACTAGTCCATATCTCAAATTTAATTGAGCAGTTCCTAAAATAAATTTTTTCAAATCTTTAATATTTTATGATACAATTCAGCAATTTTCCAATCTTCAAATTCATCAATATCTACAGCTCTATGTTTAGGAATTTCAAAACCTAAGTACATTTTATCAAGACTTGTTTTATTATTAATATTTTTAAATAATTTATAGTTCATACATATAAAATCTCCTGTATCAAAATACTTTTTTTTAAAATTTTGTGAGTTTTTTTTATAAGCACCCTTCAAAATAGGATCTAATTGTTTATTTCTTAGCATTTTAAAACCCCATTCGATTGGAGTATGAAAAGATGAGACAGTTATTATTATTTTTTTACTATTTTTTTTTAATAAACTTGATGCCTGAATTAAATCTTTTACTATTATTAGAGGAGAACACGCAGATAAGCACCAAATTTCATTAAAAAAAATCCCTCTTTCTAGATATTTATTAACAACATATTGCATTACGCTTAATGTTGAAACTTTGTCTCCTGATAGTGCTTTTGGTCTTAAA
>CESP01013401.1_pt1 | contig 35171 bp, 35 predicted proteins | sample 531211 | NCBI WGS metagenome assembly CESP01 (sample SAMEA2622074, study PRJEB7988) | marine metagenome | biome: marine biome (ENVO:00000447); feature: surface water layer (ENVO:00002042); material: "saline water (ENVO:00002010), including plankton (ENVO:xxxxxxxx)" | depth 5 m | reverse complement strand
GTCTTTGTTGCAACACCAATTATGTTTGATACACTAAAAAAATCAAGATAGATTTATTTTTTTTCAAGTGACTTCCTAACGCTCTTTGTTGAGTTAAGTAGCTTTTTTGCTTGTTCATTACTTATTTCTAATTCTTTAATCAGTATATTTTCTGCTCTTTTTATCAATTTATTATTTGAAAGTTGCATATCTATCATCTTATTGTCCTTTATTTTTCCCATTTTAATCATAAGGGTGGTAGATATAATATTAAGAACTAACTTTTGAGCTGTACCAGCTTTCATTCTTGTACTTCCAGTTATAACTTCAGGACCCACAATGACTTCAATCGGATATCTAGTATTTTTAGCTAAAGGTGTTTTTGAATTACAAGTAATACATCCGGTCAAAATATTTTGTTCACTACATTTTTTTATTGCTCCAATTACGTAAGGTGTAGTTCCTGATGCAGCAATACCAATGACAGAATCTTTATTATTTATTCTATATTTCTTTAAATCTTCCCAACCTAAATCATAGTTATCTTCTGCAAATTCTTTAGACTTCCTAATTGCTTTATCTCCACCTGCAATTAGCCCAATTACTAAATTCTCTTCAACTCCAAACGTTGGTGGACATTCGGATGCATCAACTATTCCTAATCGACCACTTGTACCAGCTCCAATGTAAAACAGTCTTCCTCCATCAATTAAATTTTTTAATATTTCATTTATAAGTATTTCAATTTTGGGTAATACTTTTTCAACGCAGTGAGCAACTGTTTTATCCTCCGTATTAATAATTTTAATTATTTCCTCTGTTGATTTATATTCTAAATCATTATAATTTGAATCACTTTCTGTGATTTTTTCAAGACTCATGCTTTAAAATTAGTCAATCAAAATGTTTTTCAAAACATATTCATCATATTCACAAACCTTGAAGTAACCAAAAACTGTTGACTCATTATTGTTAATATTGACAATATTTCCCAAAATTGGTGCAGGTGGGGTTGAGAATGGTCCATTTTGAGTGTTTGTTTGGATGACAATTTGAATCATGTACTTGAAATAATCATAATCTATTCCCTCCATACGAACAGATAATTCTCTGTTTTGAGGAATATCATCTTTATTCATAAAATAAGAGAAGGTAAATGAGTTGCCATTTATGTAAAGGTCTCTTGCAGGCTGAAGATTACCCTTTTTTCCGTACTCAAATAAATAATAATTATCAAGTTCTGGTCCATCAGTGAATGTTGTTACAATCTCAATTATATCATCACTTAAAGAATTTCTTTCTCCTTGTGTCACATTATCAATTAGGCTTGAATTTGATAACTTTTCAACTGATGTAAATTGATTATCACCATGATTTATCACTAGCTCATAATCACTCTCTGGAACGATGTTGAAATCATATATTGAATATAAACCTTGGCCAAAGTGATTTAACAAATATTCAATACCAGTTTCTTTTTCAACAATCTTAACATTTGCATCATTAACATATTCAATTATATTACTAAAATATGGTCTGGACATGCTTATTCTAACCTCAGAAAATGCTTTATCTGAGTTGACATGTTTATTAATTTTAGCATCAATAACATATCTTTTCTCATTAAAATCTAAGTCTATTTCGACTACCTTTTCACAGCCAAAATTTAAAATTATTAAAAAGATAATAAGACTAATTTTTTTCACAAAAATTTAAAATTATATGTTACTGAGGGAACAATACCAAAAATTGAGATCTGCACCGCTTCATTTTTTAAAGTTTCATTGTTTCTTCTAAAAATGATTGAATTAGCATTATCTCTGTTATAAAGATTATAAATACCAAAAACCCATGTACTTTCAATTTTTCTGTTATTTTTTCTTGGTTTTAAAGTTAAATTGATATCAAGACGGTGGTAATGTGGAAGCCTGGATGAATTACGTTCTCCGTAGTTCGGTATATTCAAATTCATGTAGTTGTATTGAGAGTCAGGATAATTTGTCGGCTGACCTGTTTGGTAAATAAAATTCCCTACAAGCTTTAATTTATCATTTATCTTATATTCAGAATTTATGCTTAAATCATGTGTTTTATCATACGGTGTGTTGTACCATTTTGAAAAATTAATCCCTGTTTCAATACTATTCCGTCCAGGTGTTTTTTGTTCTGACTTGGATAAGGTATAGGCAATCCAAAATTTATGTCTACCTGTAATTTTTTTTAACAAAAATTCAATTCCGAAGGCTCTAGCATTACCAGCAATAACAACGGTTTCAATATTATCATTGCCGACTAAATCAGCTCCGTCAACATAATCAAGTCTATTTTTAATTTTCTTATAAAATAGTTCAGATTCAAATCTGAGATTTTTGCCATTTTTGTAAAAACCCATTGCAAATTGATCTAGTTTTTGAGGTTTCAAATATGGTCCACTCGGAACCCATATATCTAGGGGTGTTGGTGAACTAGTATTGGATATTAAATGTAAATATTGGTTAAGTCTGTTATAACTTGCTTTCAAGCTTTGGTCTTTGAAAGAATATGAAATATTTATTCTTGGTTCTACATTGTTAAAAGTTTTAAAAACAGATGAATTGTTGTCAAAACTAGAAGTCAATGGATTTGCTGGATTATATATTTTTAAATTTTTGTCAAAATCCAAGGGATCATCATTTATGTACGATTGCAAACCTTGTTGTCTAAGTCTCAAAAATTGATTGAAGCGAAGACCGTATCTAACAGAAAGATTGGAGCTTATTTTATTAATAATATCAAAATACGCAGAGCTCTCTAAAGAGTACTTAGAATTCAATTTTGAATAGTTAATTCCTGAGTTAGGTGTAAGAGGACTAATTTCACCTGGATTAAAATCAAAATATATTATGTTAAGTCCATAATTAAATTGGAACTCATTGGAAAAGTAATTTTTGATATCGAACTTAAGATTCAAGTTTTTTATACTTGAATTCCAATCAAAACCACCAAAATCTAGTTTTAATCCATAATAATAGTTGCTGTATATAACTGATGTATTGCTGAATGTTTTTTCATTAATTAAATGATTCCATCTAAAATTGAATGTACTATTCCCGTAAGTGTTAGAGAATGTGTCTTTTAATTTAAATACATCCCTACCAAAATATCCTGAGATAAAAATTTTATTTTTATCATTAATAACAAAATATGATTTTGTATTTAAATCATAGAAATATGCAACATTTTCAATATCTGTTAGTTTTAAAAATAAATGTGCATATGATCCTCTTGAAGCAAGTAGAAATGAACTCTTGTTTTTTTGAATAGGACCTTCAATCAAAAACCTGCTTGATATAGAGCCAATTCCACCATTGGCTTGAAGTTTTTGGTTATTCCCATCTTTTTGGTAAACATCTAATACAGATGATATTCTTCCTCCATATGATGAGGGTATACCACCCTTGTAAAGTTTAACTTCTTTTATTGCATCAGAATTAAATACTGAAAATAATCCAAACAGGTGTGATGAATTGTATATAATTGCCTCATCAAACAAAATTAAATTTTGATCTGCCGCTCCTCCACGAACGTTGAATCCAGATGCTCCCTCTCCAGCACTTGAAACACCAGGTAAAAGTTGAATTGTTTTTAAAAGATCAGATTCACCAAAAACTACTGGGGTTTGTCTAATTGTTTTTCCTGATAAAATATTCATACTTAAAAGTGGTAGCTCTACATCTACATCCTCAATGTTTTTACTTAAAATAACCTCATCAAGAGATTCAATATTCTCATTTAGAAAGATATTGACTGAAATATTTCTATCAAGGCTGAAAATCAATGATTGATCTTCAAAACCAAGACTTTGAAAAATTAAGTCATAGTCTCCCTCGACCAAAGTCAATGAAAAAAAACCATAATTATTAGTTACTGTACCAATTTGTAATTCTTTAACTATTACACTTGCACCTATAATTAGCTCATTATTGCTATTATCTTGAACATATCCACTTATTGTGAATGAATTTTGAGTATAAATAAAATTGAAATTAAGGAGAAGAAATAGAAAAATAATTTTCCTCACCTTTATGACATCTTTGAGTCTAGACTTGACTTTATTTCATCAAGGAATTCTTGCGTATTAAGGTAGTGTTGTCTTTTCAAATTACTCTTATGGATTAAAATTGCAAGATCTTTTGTCATTTTTCCAGATTCAACAGTCTCAATACAAACTTTTTCAAGCAGATTACAGAAAATTAGAAGCTCATTATTTTTATCCAACTCTGCTCTGTGAATTAAACCTCTGGTCCAAGCAAATATGGATGCAATAGGATTGGTAGATGTCTCTTTTCCCTTCTGGTGTAGTCGATAATGCCTGGTTACTGTTCCGTGAGCTGCTTCTGCCTCCATTGTTTTGCCGTCAGGTGTTAAAAGAGTGGATGTCATTAAACCGAGTGACCCAAATCCTTGTGCAACTGTATCAGATTGCACATCACCATCATAATTTTTACAGGCCCAAACAAAGCCACCTTCCCATTTCATTGCTGCTGCAACCATATCATCAATTAGTCGATGTTCATATGTTATACCAACTTCTTTAAATTTATCTTTAAATTCATTTTCATATACTTCATGAAATATGTCTTTGAATCTGCCATCATATGCTTTTAAGATTGTATTTTTTGTGGAAAGGTATAGTGGCCAACTCTTGGAGACAGCCCTATTCATGCAGGACCTGGCAAAGCCATAAATTGATGATTCTATATTATACATACCCATGGCAATTCCGTCTTCTTGGAAATTATATATTTCCCAGCTTTTAGGCTTATCTCCATTTTCTGGTGTAAAAGTCATTGTTAGTTTTCCTTTTCCGTGAGTTAAAAAGTCTGTTGCACGGTATTGATCACCAAACGCATGTCTTCCTATACAGATTGGTTTAACCCAGCCTTGGACGTAACGAGGAATATTTTTCATTATGATGGGTTCCCTAAAAACAGTACCTCCTATTATATTCCTTATGGTTCCGTTGGGTGATTTCCACATTTTTTTTAGTGTGTACTCTTTGACTCGCTGCTCATCAGGCGTGATTGTGGCACATTTAATACCAACATTATATTTTTTAATTGCTTCGGCTGCATCCACGGTAATTTGGTCGTCAGTAAAATCTCTATTCTTAATACCAAGGTCAAAGTATTTAATTTCTAAGTCTAAATAGGGAAGAATAAGTTTTTGTTTGATAAAATCCCAGATAACCCTAGTCATTTCATCTCCGTCAAGCTCAACAACTGGATTATTCACTTTAATCTTACTCATTCAATTATGTTTTGGCTTCTTTTAATCTAGCTTTTTTACCTCTAAGATTTTTGAAATAATAAATCCTAGATCTTCTAACTTTACCTTTCTTATTAATTTCTATTTTTTTAATAGATGGAAGATTAATTGGGAATATTCTTTCAATCCCAAAGGTGCCGGACATTTTTCTAATTGTAAAGGTTTTAGTTTTGCCCTTTCCTTTAATTTGAATGACAACACCTTTAAAAAACTGTGTTCTTGACTTTTCACCCTCTTTAATTTCGTAGTAAACAGTTATTGTATCTCCAGCTTTGAACTCAGGAAAATTTTTTTGGTTAATATATTCATCTTGAACATATTTTATAAGAGATTCCATAATATATGATTTTTATTAGTCTAATCAACATTCAAAACAGTTCCAGAGGTTAATTAGGGGCACAAACATACACAATTTGAATTAAAAATAAAATTATTATTTATGCAATCCAGGTCTAATCTTTTTTGTTTTTTCAATTGATTTCTTCTCTCTCCAGTCTTCAATTTTACTTTTATTACCAGACAATAGCAACTCAGGTACCTTTATGTTATTATAATTTGCTGGTCTTGTGTATACAGGTGGAGCAAGTAGATTATCTTGAAATGAATCAGTAAGCGCACTGGTTTCATTATTTAACACTCCTGGAATCAATCGTATTATTGAGTCACATAACACAGCCGCTGGTAATTCTCCGCCAGATAATACATAATCACCAATTGATAATTCCATTGTAATTAAATTATCTCTAACTCTTTGATCAACTCCTTTGTAATGTCCACAAATTATCATAATATTTTTTAGGGTAGAAAGCTTATTTGAAATTTTTTGGTCCAATAATTTAGCATCAGGTGTCATTAATATGATTTCATCATAATTATTAGATTTTTTTAATTCTCGTATACAATTGTCAATGGGTTCTATCATTAAAACCATTCCTGAACCTCCACCAAATTGATAATCATCAATTTTATGATGTTTATCAGTGCTATAATCCCTAAGATTATGAAAATAAACTTCTACAATATTTTTTTCAATTGCTCTTCGTAATATTGAGCCAGAAAATGGACTTTCTAATAACTCTGGTGTTGCGCTTACAATATCAATTCTAATCATTTCGAGTTAATCAAAAATTAACCTCTCCTTATTTCCATCAAGGTCAATAAATGAGATTTGATATATATTTTCTTTTTCAAATGATTTCAATTGAGCTGTTGAAGAAATAGTTTTGTCATTAATTTCTGTTAAAATATAGCCAGACCTTACGCCCATTCTATAGAGAGTTGAATTTCTGTTTACAACCACAGTAATGCCATTCTCAATATCGAGATTATCCAATTCATCTTTATTTGAATTTTTAAGTTGCATGCCATAAAACTGCACATAAGTACTCACTTTAAGTAATACATCTAAAATTATTTTTTTTCCATTTCTATCAATGGTAACTTCTAAATTATCACCTGGTCTTTTGGCATTTAAGTAGCCCGATAAATCAGAAAACTTATTTATTTGAACATCATCAATTTGTAATATAATATCTCCATTTCTCATTCCGGAAATATGTGCGCCCATTTCTGGATCTGTTTCATTTACGTAAAACCCTTCCGTTTTGTTAATACCCAGCTCCTTTGCATTCTCTGAGTTTAAACTTTGACCAGTTACACCCAAAAGTCCTCTTTGTACATCTCCGAATTCCAGAATATCCTCATAAATTTTTCTTGCGATATTGCTTGGTACTGCAAATGAATAGCCAATAAAACCAGCATTATTACTTTGAATCGCAGTATTAATACCTATAAGATCTCCATTGATATTAACCAAAGCACCTCCACTATTTCCGCTGTTAACTGCAGCATCTGTTTGAATAAATGATTGATTTTTTGAATCAAAATCACTTAGGTCCCTGGACTTGGCACTAATAATTCCTGCTGTAACTGTAGATGTAAGATTAAATGGATTTCCTACAGCTAATACCCATTCCCCTATTTTTGTTTGATCTGAATCGGCAAAAATGATATAAGGAAAATTTCGCTTGCTATCGACTTTCAATATTGCAATATCACTATTTTCATCATAACCTACTAACTCAGCACTATATGATTTGTTCTCATTAGTTGTTACTTCAATTGAACTTGCATTGTCAATAACATGATAATTAGTTATAATAAAACCATCTCTAGATACAATGACACCTGAGCCAGTTCCAATGGTTCTTTTTTGCTGTGAATTTCCATAGAAAAGGTCCCATATAGAATTGGAGCTTCTAGCTGTTGCAGTATTTTTTACGTGTACAACACAATTAATTGTTTTCTCAGCAGCTATTGTGAAATCAGGATTTTGAAATGTTTTGAAATTTTGAAATTGATTTCCATTTGCAACAGCCGATGTGTTTATCGTTTGTAAAGTCTCGTATGTTTGATTTTCCTTATTTGTTTTGTTAATTAATAAATTTACGCCAAGGGTTACCATTACGACAAATGCAGTTAAATAAAATATTTTTAATAATTTCATCACTATTTTTCTTCAAAAATAATTTATTTACAATTTTTAATTTAACATTTAACTTCTTTTTAACATTATCTCTATTTTTATAGTTGATTGAATGAAAGTAGCGTTCGATAAATATCATGGTAACGGAAATGATTTTATAATCGTTGATGGTATTAACAATTCTTTCAATCACATAACCCAAGAAAAAATAAAAAGTTTGTGTGATAGAAATACAGGAATTGGATCTGATGGATTTATAATTATAAAACCAAACGATAATTGTGATTATGAAATGGTCTATTATAATTCTGATGGAAAAATTGGTTCCTTTTGCGGAAATGGTGCTAGATGCGCAGCTCACTTTGTTTTGAAAAATAAAATATTAAAAAAAGTTTCAAAGTTTAAGGCTTTTGATGGTTATCATTTCGTCAATATTCAAGGAAATATAATTTCTATATCAATAAATCAAGTTGATAGTTTTAAAAAAATTAGAGATGATTTTTTTATTGATACGGGATCTCCACATCTAGTTAAATTTGATCAAAATTTAGAAAAATTGAATATTGAAGATGAATTTAAGCGTGCTCAAGAAAGTAAGTTAATTGATGGAGGTGTTAACGTAAATTTTGTGTCAAAAAAAGATAAAAACACATACCATGCACGAACTTATGAGCGAGGAGTTAATGCTGAAACATTATCTTGTGGGACTGGAGCGGTAGCTATTGCTTTATGTTCCAAATTAAATTATAACCATGAAGAACCAATAACTCATATAATAACTAGGGGAGGAAAGTTGTCAGTAACTTTCAGTTATAATGAAAATAAATTTTTTGATATCTCCCTTTTTGGCAATACTGAATTTGTGTACAGCGGTAATTTTAATTTATGAAAACAATTTTTAGAATTTTTACAATAATATCATTTTTAATTATTGCTCTCATTGCAACATTTGGCTATAAAGTATTTTTTAAATCCAACACATCATTCAGTGAAGATTTTGTTTATGTCTACATCAATTCAGGATCTAGCCAGGATGAGATGATTAGTTCAATTTCAAGCTATATCATTGATGTTGAATCATTTATAAAAGCAGCAAAAACAAAAAAATATCTTGAAAATATAAAAGCAGGGAGATTTATCATGCATAAGGGTGATGGAAACAACAAAATAATTAATTCGTTAAGATCTAAAAATATCCCTTTAAATATAACATTTAACAACATTCAAACTATTCAAGAGTTTAGTGGTTATATTTCAAAAAAAATAGAGGCAGATAGTATGAGTTTGATTGAATCCTTTACTGATGAAAATTTCTTAAAAAGTTTGAATTTAACACAAGAGTCGGTTTTGTCATTATTTTTACCAAACACTTATGAATTTTTTTGGAATACATCTGCAGATAATTTTAGAGAAAAAATGGTGAGAGAGTTTAATAATTTCTGGAATGAAAATAGGATTGAGAAAGCCAAAAAAATTGGCCTAAACCCTGTGGAAGTTTCAGTTTTAGCCTCCATAGTACAGAAAGAAACCCCAAAAGTTGATGAAAGACCCACAATCGCAGGTGTGTATTTAAATCGTCTTACCAAGAGAATGAAATTGCAGGCAGATCCAACCATAGTATATGTTATAAAAAGGAAAGAGGGGTTTGATAAGAAAATTCGAAGAGTTTTGTATAAAGATTTGAGGATAAAGTCTGCTTACAATACATATCTAAACAGAGGCCTGCCGCCTGGTCCAATAGTAACACCCGATTTTTCTGCTATCGAGGCTGTTCTTAATCCAAGTTCTCACAATTTTATATTTTTTGTTGCCGATGTTTCAAACCCTGGATATCATTTATTTTCAAAAACTCTGGTTGAACATAATAGAAAGAAAAGACAATACACAAAGTGGTTGAAAGAAAACAGAATAAAAAGATAAAATACTGATTTACAGATAATTAAAAAAAACCTTATGTTTGCATCGTTGTAAAAAATAAGTTTTTACAAATGAAAGTTTTGAACATAAATACCATAAAAAGTATAAAGGCTACTTTCTTTTACATGTTGGTGATTTTTTCCTCAACTGTTCTCACCAGCGTTTCAATTGACTCATCTAACATATACTCCGCCAAAGAAAAGCCTGAATTTATAGTTAAGCTTCATACTGTACCATTCATAGATAAGGACTTCATCGGATTTAAGGAGTTTTTAGGTTTTTTCGAGTCTGGTTCAGACTATAATAAAATTAATCGATTTGGTTATTTAGGAAAATATCAGTTTGGAAAAGGAACCCTAAAAATCTATGGTGTGAGTGATTTAAATAATTTTATTAAAAGTCCTGAGCTTCAGGAAAGAGTTTTCCTAATGAATGTTAAAAGAAATAAATGGATATTGAGACGAGAAATAAAAAAGTATTCGAACATTTTTTTAGGTGATCTATATATTTCAGAGTCAGGAATTTTAGCTGCTGCCCATTTATCTGGACCTGGAAATGTCAAGAAATTTCTAAGAAATAACGCATCAAAAGATTTTAATAAAAAAGATGCAAACGGAACCTCAATAAGTGATTATATAAGAATTTTTAAGAATTATGATTTAGAAAATATCAATCAGGAAAGAAGACCAAAAATTAATCAGTAAATTTTTTATCTAAGTCTTCAACGTATTTTCTGAATTGCTTGTCTGTAAAAGCTAAGTTATCAACTGTTTTACATGCATGAAGAACTGTTGCATGATCTCTGTGTCCAATTTTAGTTCCTATACTTGCTAGAGATGCTTTTGTAAACTTTTTTGAAAAAAACATTGCCAATTGTCTGGCTTGAACAATATGTCTTTTTCTTGTTTTAGATTGTAATGTTGAAACATCCATTTGAAAATAATCAGAGACAACTTTTTGAATTTGATCGATGGATATTTCCTTTTTGGTATTTTTTACAAATTTTTCAACTATGACTTTAGCTAAATCTAATGTAATTTGTTTTTTGTTAAATGACGATTGTGCCATTAGGGATATTATAGCACCCTCTAATTCTCTGATATTGGTTTTTATGTGTTTAGCAACATAAAAAATAATATCATCTTCCATTTCAACACCATCCCTTGAAAGTTTATTTTTAATAATCGAAATTCTTGTTTCATAATCAGGTGTTTGTAGTTCAGCTGAAAGTCCCCATTTAAATCTTGATAATAATCGTTGTTCAATTTCTTGCATATCTACTGGGGCTTTGTCAGATGTTAGCACAACCTGTTTTCCATTTTGATGCAAATGATTGAATATGTGAAAGAAAACATCTTGAGTTCCCGACTTTCCAGAAAAGAATTGGACATCGTCAATAATTAGTACGTCAATAAGTTGATAAAAATGAATAAAATCATTTCTATTATTTTTCTTTACTGAATCGACATATTGCTGGGTAAACTTTTCTGCTGAAATGTATAAAACAGTTTTTTCGGGGAATGCTTGTTTAACATTAATTCCTATTGCATTGGCAAGGTGAGTTTTACCCAGACCCACGCCTCCAAAAATAAGTAGAGGATTAAATGAAGTGCCACCAGGTCTTTTTGAAACTGCATAACCAGCAGATCTTGCTAATCTGTTAGAATCACCTTCTAAAAAGCTCTCAAAATTATAATTAAGGTTTAGTTGTGAATCAATTTTTAAATTTTTTATTCCAGGAATAATGAAGGGGTTAGTCAAGTTTGCTTTGATAAAATTAGGTGTACTATCTAAATCTTGTGATTTAATTTTTGGTTTGTACTCACTTGGAATTTTCTCAGTAAAACTAGTATCACTACCAAAACTGTTTTCCATCCTTATGATGTAAACGAGTTTTGCATCTTTTCCCAATTCTTTATTTAAGGCAACCTTTAATAATTTAACATAATGTTCTTCAAGCCATTCGTAAAAGAATTTACTTGGAACTTGTACACTTAAAATATTGTCTTGTAACTTTATTGGAATGATGGGCTCAAACCATGTTTTATATGCCTGTAATTGAATATTATCCTTCACAAATGAGAGACAGTTATTCCATACAGTTAATGCGGTCATATAAAAAATTTATTATTGTTTTCAAAAAAAAATTTCAAAATCTGAGGATGATTTTAAAACTTCTTAGGTCAACAAATATGTACATTTTTTTTTTAAAAAAAAATCATTTTGCTATTGAATTTTAAAAATCTTTTTTCGATATTATGACAAGCACTAAATCCTCGAAGTTTGCAAAAAAAAATATCATTTTCTACATCAATTATTGTAAGGTATTGTGAGACAGATGCAATGTCTTACTCACATCACAGTAACTACTTAAAGTATTATGAGGTTGGTAGATTGAATTGGCTAAAAAAAATTGGATTTTCATATTTTAAAATGGAAAAAAATAATATAATTCTTCCCGTTGTAGAGAGCAAAATTATATTTAGAAAACCTGCATATTTTGAGGATAAACTTAAAATAAAAACAACTCTTTTGAAACCACCCTCATACTCACTTGAATTTCAATACGAAATATTTAAAGATCAAATCCTAATTAATGAGGGATACACAAAATTAATATTCTTTAATAAAAAAAATAACAAACCAATTAGATGTCCAAAAGACATTGCTGATACTATTAATAATTCTTAAAAAAGTATAGTGTATCTTTCCCAACTTTGGTTTTTTTATAATACTTTGATTTTGGTTTCGGAGCGTGGATACCATCAATAATTTTTGCATCCGCTTCAAAAACCCTTACTTCATCCCAAACATTTTCTTCTATAAATTTATTTAACGTGAATCTACCTCCTTCAATAATGACAGATTGTATTTTTTTATCATGTAAATATTTACAGATATCAAGTGCTTTTAATGTTTTTCCTTTTGTTTCGATTTTTTCAAATCCACTTAGTCCAATTTGATCATTTCCAATTATAAATTTTCTATTATTTATGTTGTTCCAGTTTCTTGTGTTCAAAATAGGGGTGTCATGTTTTACAGTGTTATTACCAATCATTATTGCGTGTTCTTGGCTTCTCCATTTGTGAGAAATTTGACGTGATAATTCGTTTGATATCCAATGGGGTCTTTTATCCCTCTTACTTTTGGGAGCTATGTAGCCATCAATTGATTCAGCCCATTTAAGTATTATGTAGGGTCTGTTTTTTTCAAAGTATACAAATAACCTTTTGTGTAAATCTTTGCACTCTTTTTCTAAAATGCCAAATTTTACATTTACCCCATTTTCCTTAAGATATTTTATCCCATTGGATTTTACAATTGGATTTGGATCTTCACATCCAATTACTACATTTTTTATACCTCTATGAACAATTTCGTTTGTGCATGGTGGTGTTTTGCCATAATGACAACATGGCTCTAACGTAACAAAAAGTGTTGACTTGTTAAACAAAGATTTGTCTTTAACATTTATTATTGTGTTTATTTCTGAATGATTTCCACCAGCTCTGCTTGTAAACCCCTCAGAGATAATTTTTCCATCATAAAAAAGTAATGATCCTACATTGGGATTTGGATAAGTCAAACCCAGAACTGACTGTCCAATTTCAATGCATCTTTTCATCAATTTTTCATCATTCATAGGCTTTAGAAATCATTATATTTATAATACACTAATTTACGAAAATGAAATATGAAATTAGAAAGATTAATGAGAATGATAATTTCAAAATTAAAGATGTACTAATTAGTGTGATGAGGGAATTTGATGTTCCCGAAAACGGTACTGCACTTGCTGATCCAGAATTAGATGATATGTTTGGCTCATATCAAAACCCACGCAGTATTTATTTCGTTGTAATTGTAGAAAATCAAGTGTTAGGAGGAGCTGGCGTAAATGCATTAAAAGATGAAAATGAAAATATTTGTGAAATACAAAAAATGTATTTTAAACCAAAAATCAGAAATCTTGGTATTGGAAAAAAATTAATTGAAAAATGTATAAAATTTGCAAAAACAACGGGATATGAATTTTGTTATATAGAGACTATGCATAATATGAAAGATGCGCAAAATCTATATAAAAAATATGACTTTAGTTATATAGATCGGCCCTTAGGTAATACGGGACATACATCATGTCCTGTTTGGATGTTAAAAAAACTATGAAGCTTAAAGAACTAAAAGAATTAACACAAGTAAAGCTTTTAAAAATTTATGGAATTGAGGAGTCTAGATCAATATTTCATCTTCTCTTAAATGAATTTTTAGGTATAGATGTTATTAATTTTCATATAAACTGTGATAAAAAAATATCATTAGATTCATTGAATTTATTTAATGAGAAAATTTCCCTTATTGAAAAAGAAATACCAGTCCAATATGTTATAGGACATGTAATGATAGAGGGATTAAAAATATTTGTCAATAAATCTGTTTTAATTCCAAGACCAGAAACAGTTGATCTTTGTAATTGGATAATACAAAAAAAACTTAATGATCAAGTAATTCTTGATATTGGTACTGGTTCTGGTCTTATAGCATTGTTTTTAAAAAAAAATTCTAATAATTGTGTAATCCATGCTTGGGATAATTCTGAAAAAGCGCTTAGAATTGCAAAAAAAAATGCAAAACAAAATTATTTAGATATAAATTTTAATAATGTAGATATTTTAAAAAAACATGACCATACAATTAAATTTGATATAATCGTTTCTAATCCGCCATATGTACACAAAAAAGAAAAGAATTTAATTTCAAATGTGGTTTTAAAAAATGAGCCAAGCGAAGCAATTTTTGTTAATTCCGACGACGATCTGTTATTTTACAAGACCATAATTAATTTTTCAAAATCACATTTAAAACAGAAAGGAATTATTTATTTTGAATGTCATAAAGAAACTATAAATCAAGTAAAAAATTTGTTAATTATTAATAAATTTACTGATATAGAGATTAAAAAAGACTCATTCGGAATTAACAGAATGATTAAAGCTAATAGTTATGGAGATGCTTAAGTATATTGAGGACCTAAGAGATAAATTGCACCGTCATAATTACTTATATTACGTAAAGGATAATCCTGAAATCTCAGATTTTGAGTTTGATCAACTTTTGAATGAATTGGTTTTACTTGAAGAGGAATACCCACAATTTTTTGATTTGAACTCCCCAACACAAAGAGTTGGTAGTTCTCTAAGTAATTCTTTTGAAACATATAATCATAAATACAGGATGTATTCGCTTGAAAATTCTTATTCAAAACAGGATATTTTAAAGTGGAATGAAAGGCTTGAGAAAAATTTGAGCCAAAAAAATTTATCATTTTCATGTGAATTAAAACTTGACGGTGTTTCTGTTAGTTTAACTTATGAACAGGGTCAATTTAAAAGAGCTTTAACTCGGGGAGATGGGATAAAAGGTGATGATGTAACAGAAAATATTAAAACCATAAATTCAATTCCCTTAAAACTCAATAGTCATGTAGATTATGATTTTGAAATTCGAGGGGAGGTAATCATTGAAAAAAAGGACTTTGAAAAAATGAATCAAATTCGTGAAAGAAATGGAGATGCAAAATACATGAACCCCCGAAATACTGCCTCTGGAAGCATTAAATTAATAAACAGTCTTGAAGTAAAAAAGAGGCCATTAAAATGCTACTTTTTTCAAATTATAAGTGAAGATAAAAATATTTTGAATCAGACAGAGGCTCTTGGTCTAGCAGAAGAACTAGGTTTTAAAACCTTGAAAACAAATAAATTTTGTAAGAATATTGAGGATGTCTTTGACTACATTGAATTTTGGGATAAAAGAAAAAATGATTTAAATTTTGAGATTGATGGAATTGTAATTAAGGTTAATAATTTAGATTTTCAAAAAGAACTTGGTTACACGTCTAAATTTCCTCGTTGGGCTATTGCTTACAAATTTGCAACAGAGAGAGTTGAAACTAAATTACTTAACATAGAATACCAAATTGGTCGAACTGGAGTTGTAACCCCGGTTGCTATTCTTGAACCCGTTATCATCAATGGAACTAAAGTTAAAAGAGCATCTCTTCATAACAAAGATCAAATTGATAAATTAAACTTATACGAAAATGATTTTGTATTTGTTGAAAAAGGTGGTGAAATAATTCCTAAAATCGTTGGTGTTAATAAAGAAAGGAGAAATAAAAACTCCTCAAAAATTATTTTCCAAAATTTTTGTCCCTCATGTAAGAGTTCTTTAGTTCGAAGTTCCAATGAAGCTCAACATTATTGTCTGAATTCTAAAAATTGTACTCCGCAAATTTCAGGAAAGTTCAAACACTTTATTTCAAGAAAGGCTATGAATATTGATGGTTTTGGAATTGAAACTATTGAAAGGCTAATAGCAATTAATGAGTTGAAAATTTTTTCAGATATATATGCTTTAACTGAGCAAAAGCTAGTTTCAATTGATAGAATGGCTGAAAAATCAGCTGAAAATCTATTGACGGCCATTAAAAATTCCATTTCTCAACCTTTTCACAAAGTCCTTTTTTCGCTTGGGATTAGACATGTTGGGGAAACAGTTGCATTAAACTTGGTGAACCATTTTGAAACTATTGAAAATTTGATGAATGCCGATTTTGAAGAAATCATCTCTGTAAACGAAATAGGAGAAAAAATCGCTGATAGCTTATTAGACTATTTTAGTGATGATACAAATCGTCTTGAGATTAAAAGGCTAAAAGATTTGGGGCTCTCTTTCAAAAATAATTATCAAAATAAAAATACTCCTCTAAGTAATTTAAAATTTGTTGTTACTGGAACTTTTGAAAAAATTTCTAGAGAAGATTTAAAGCAAAAGATTTTATTGAACGGAGGGGCTGTCTCTGCCTCAGTTAATAAAAATGTAATTTTGATTGTTGGAGAAAATGCTGGACCCTCAAAGATTTTAAAAGCAGATAATCTAGGAATTGAGAAATTAACCTACTCAAGTTTTATTACTAAATTCAAATTATAATAGTTGAAAAAGTTATTTCTAAAAATAAAAGATAAGTTCCTACAAAAGAAAATTGATAATTCACTCTATATCCTTATAAATCAAAATCGAAAATTTAAAAAGCCAATTAGAAAAGTTGGCTTTATTATAGACTCCGAACTTGATATTGATTATTTGGATATCGTAAACTTAACTGAAAATATTGGTTTGAAAGAAAAAGACATTAAAGTAGTCAGTTACTCAAAAACAAGTTTTAATGATCCATTTTACAAAATGAGAGTTTCTGATGATTCAATAAATTTTTTTGGAAATATGAATTCAGCTGATGCAAACGAATTTATTTCATATAATTATGATTTGCTTATCAATTATTTCGGTAATAATAAAATACTATCTCTTATATCTGCAAAGAGCAATGCGAAATTTAGGGTTGGTTTTGATAATTCAAATCAGAAGTTAAATGACATTATTTTTAAAGATATTTATAATAATTTTGAAAAGTTCAGTAAACAGTTGGTAAAGTATTTAAAAATACTTAATTGAATTTATTATGAGTCAAACGTCGAATTATAAAATCAATCCTTTAATTTATGAAAAAAATAAATCGTTATTTTCTGGGGTTGGAGTGGCATCTGTTACACCCTTTGACAATAATGGCAAAATTGACTTAGATGCAATTGATAGGTTATGTGAATATTTTTTTTTAGGAGGAATATCCTATGTAGTTGTTCAAGGAACAACTGGTGAATCATCCTCACTCAGTAAAGAAGAAAAAGAAATTGTCAATCGAAGATTTGTAAATGCTTTGAAAAATAAGCTTCCTCTAATATTAGGAATTAGCTCGAATAGTACAACCGAACTTTGTGATTTAATTAGTAAAACTGACACAACAGGTTTCGAAGCTATTATGTCGGTATGTCCATATTATAATAAGCCATCACAAGAGGGAATTTTTCAACATTTTAAAAATGCTGTTGATATTTCTCCTCTACCAATATTACTTTACAATGTCCCAGGTAGAACAGCCTCAGATATTAGTGACGATACAATTATAAAATTGAGTTCCTACTCAAAAAAAATTATTGGAATTAAGGAAGCATCAGGAATTACAGATAGAATAGCCAATCTGAGAAAAAATACCCATGATGAGTTTTTAATCATTTCTGGAGACGATTTTACAATCGTTGATGCAGTCAGATATGGTGCTGATGGTATTATTTCAGTTGCTGCTAATGCTTACCCAAGCATTATGAATTCAACTTATATACAATTAATATGGGAGAATGATAAATCAAAACCACAAAATATTTCTAAAACAAAACTAAATTCCGCTGAATTTGTCTTAAATAACTTTTTCCAATTAATTTTTGATGAAGGGAACCCAAGTGGAATAAAATTTGCAATGAGTAGATTGAATTTGTGTAAAGAAAAAGTTAGATTACCTTTGACAGGAATTTCAAATAAATTAAAAGATAAAATTTTAAAATTCTTAAAAAAATACCCTGATAGTGACTTATAAGTCTATATACATAATTTTTATTTTGACTTTCATGTTTTCATGCAATGAGTACCAAAAACTCTTGAGGAGTGAGGACATTAAAATTAAATATCAAAAGGCTGAGCATTATTACGAAAATGGAGAATACAGAAGGGCAAGTGGCTTATTCGAACAAATTTTACCAAAATACAGAGGAAAACCCCAAGCGGAAAGAATAACATTTTTTTACGCAAAATCATTATTAGAAATTAAAAATTATGTTTTAGCCGCTTATCAATTTGAAAGTTTTGTTAAGGCTTATCCAATAAGTCAAAAAGTAGAGGAAGCAGCTTATCTAGAAGCATTTTGCTTTTACAAACAATCTCCCAAATTCAGTTTGGATCAAGAACTTACTGTTGAAGCTATCGATAAGTTGCAAAATTTTATAAATTTTTACCCGTATTCGGAAAATCTTAATCTTGCAAATGAACATGTACAAGAACTCAGGGTTAAGCTTGAAAAAAAATCATTTGAAATTGCTAAGCAATATAATACAATCCGAGACTATGTTTCTGCAATAACAGTGCTTAATAGTTTTATTATTGATTATCCAGGCACACCATTTAGAGAAGATGCTCTTTTTTATTTATTTGACTCCTCATATAAACTGGCTGTTAACAGTATTCCCTCTAAAAAACTTGAAAGATTAAATGAAGCAAGAAAAGTTTACGATGAATTGATAAGTGAATATCCAGAAACTCAATTTTTAAATAAATCAGAAACAATGATTTCAGACATAGACAAAGAAATTGCTATATTTGCGCCCAATCAATAAAAGTTTATGGATTTCAAAAAAATAAAAGCCCCCACATCAACAGTTACTTATAACCGCGAGGATATAGAAAACAAGACTGATAACATTTATAAAGCAATATCTATAATTGCAAAAAGAACAGTTCAAATAAATGAGGATATAAAAAAAGAGTTGATAAGTAAATTAGAGGAATTTGCTACACCTAGCGAAAGTTTGGAAGAAATATTTGAAAATAAAGAACAGATTGAAGTTTCGAAATTCTACGAAAAGCTCCCCAAAGCTCATGCAATTGCAATTGATAACTGGTTAAACGAAAAAATCTATCACAGGAAACCCGAAAAAAACTAATTTATATGTCTGTCCTTGAAGGAAAAAACATTCTTTTAGGGGTAACGGGTAGTATTGCTGCATACAAATCTATCATTCTTTTAAGATTATTAAAGAGAGAAGGTGCTGATGTTCAAGTTATTTTCTCTGATAGCGCAAATAATTTTGTTACTCAACTAACATTTTCAACACTTTCAGAAAAAAAAGTTTTGACTGATTTTTTTGAAGACGATGATAAAGTTGAGTGGGTTAATCATGTGGAACTTGCAGAGTGGGCAGATTATATGATTATTGCACCAATCACCTCATCAACATTATCAAAATTGGTTACAGGTAATGCTGATAATTTGTTAGTAGCTACATATATGTCAACAGTTTGTGATGTTTTTTTTGCACCTGCTATGGATCTTGAAATGTATAATTCTGAATCTACTAAGATAAATATCAAAAGCTTGGTTGAAAGAGGAAATATTTTTATTAAACCTGCAAAGGGTTATTTAGCGAGTGGTTTGAATGGGGAAGGTAGACTTGATGAACCCGAAAATATCTTCAATATTTTAGTTGATCATATTTCGGAAAAACTTATTTACAACAAAAAAAATATACTTGTAACTGCTGGACCGACCTATGAGATGATTGACCCGGTAAGATTTATTAGTAATCAATCCTCTGGAAAAATGGGGCACGAGATTGCAAAAGAGGCAGCATCGTTGGGGGCTAATGTTGTATTGGTCACTGGTCCAACTCAAATCAATCTCAGAAATAATAGTATAAAAGTTGTAAATGTAACTTCAGCGGATGAAATGTTTGAAAAGTGTTTATCTGAATTAAAAAAAATGGATTTTTTAATTATGGCAGCTGCAGTTTCGGACTTTAAACCAAAAAAAATATCAAAAACAAAAATTAAAAAGAATATAAAAAAAACATTTAACTTAGAATTGGTTAAAAATATTGATATTATATCTGAGTTAAGCAAACTAAAAAAAAATAATCAAAAGGTAATCGGTTTTGCATTAGAAACTGAAAATGAGATCGCAAATGCTAAGAACAAGCTAGAGAAAAAACAGCTTGATGCAATAGTTTTGAATTCAATATCTAATGAAAACACTTGTGTTAACTCTGATAAAAATAAGATTCATTTTATTACCAAAACTAAAACGAAAAAATTCAAACTAAAATTCAAAAATGAGGTCGCTAAGGATATTCTGCATGAGATTTATAACTTATAGCTCCTTATTGCTTTTCTTTTTTAACTTATCTAGCCAGCAATTAAATTGTGAAGTTGTTGTCAATAGTAATTTTATAAATCAAACAGAAAAGGAAATTTTTATAAATCTTGAAAGGAATATTGAAAGTTTCTTAAATATAAATGATTGGGACAACCAGTCTCTAAAAAACTTTGAAAAAATTGATTGTACATTAATCATAACTGTTTTAAGTTATTCCGATAGTTTTTTCAATTGTAATTTCGAGATAAAATCCTTTAGGCCGGTTTATAATACTGATTACAATACAAATATTTTTCTTTTTAAGGATAATGGGGTTAGCTTCAATTATGAATCAAACCAATATATTTTGAGATCCGATAGTCGATTTGAATCTGATTTGGCATCAATTCTTGAATTTTATGCAAACCTTATAATTGGACTTGACAAAGATAGTTTTGCTCTCAATTCTGGTAAATCGAATTTTTTAAACTCAAAGAAAATTCTTGATTTTGCATCCAGTAATTCTCAGTCTAACATGTGGAGTCAAAATTATAACAATGGAAGAATTAATAAATATTGGTTGGTTGAAAATCTAGTTTCACCCAACTACACTACTATAAAAGAAATATATTATGATTATCATCGAAGGGGAATGGATGTATTGATTGAAGATAAAGAAAACGCTTTACAAACGATTTCGCAGGCAATAGGAAAATTCAATTTGATAAATAGATTAAGACCCAACTCAATTATGCAACAAATGTTTTTTCAGTCAAAAAGTGATGAAATTATAAGTTTATATAAAAATCATAATAATGAAAGTTATTTGAAAGATCTTAAAAACAACCTTAATAGAATTGCACCTTTTTTTTCTGAGAAGTGGAATAGCATCAAATAATTATACAAATTGTTAAAGACCGTTGAAATAAAAAACTATTTATTAATTGAAGATATAAAGGTAAACTTTGAAAGAAACTTCAATATTATAACTGGTGAGACAGGTTCAGGTAAGTCAATTGTTATTGGAGCATTAAACTTATTAGTGGGGTCGAGGATAGACCATAAAGTTGTTGGTCCTAAAAATAAAAAATGCATTATAGAAGCAGTTTTTCTAATTGATGATAAATTAAAAGACAAATTTTTAAACTTTGACGTTGATTTCGAAAATGAATCTTTTTTTAGAAGGGAAATATTATCAAATGGAAAATCAAGGGCATTTATCAATGACTCACCTGTCAAATTAGAAATTTTAAAAAATATTACTCAGGACTTAATTAATATCCAATCCCAAAATCAAGATTTGGTTTTAGATCAAAAGAGTTTTTACTACAATCTGATTGACTGTGACGAAGAAATTAATTCAATGAGTAAAAGTTTTTTGTTTTCCTATAATCAATATATCTCCAAACAAAAAGCTTTAGAAAAGTTATCTAGGCAACTGAACAGTATTAAATCTAATGCAGATTATAATAAATTTTTATACGGTGAAATAGATGAACTTAACCTACAAAACAATGAAGAGGAAGGCCTTGAGCAAGAATTTAATAATCTAAAAAACTATGACAAGTTAAAAAATGAGTTAAATGAATATCATCAAATAGTTTATGGTGAGAATCACAGTCTAATTTCATTGATGAATAATCTCTCATCGATTATAAATAAAATATCATCCACATCAAACGATTTCATGAATTTGAAAAACAGATATGATCAGATTAAAATCGAATTTGATGATATTATTTCTACGATTAATAAAAAGTCTGAAAATCTAATTTATGATCCTAGACGATTTGAGTATGTACAAAATAGAATTTTTAAAATAAGAGATTTACTTTCAAAACATGATGCAAAAACTACCATTGACTTAATCAAGGTCAAACAAAATTTATCATCCAAATTTTTAAATTCAAAAGATTTAGAAAATGAAGTTCAATCTCTGAAAAAACAAACTCAGGAACTAGAAAATAAGTGTCAAATCCTAGCTAAAAAAATTTTTATTAAAAGAAAACATAGAATTGTTGACCTTCAAAAAGAACTTCAAATAATTTTAAATAATCTTTCCTTGAAAGAATCCAGAATAAAATTTGATTTAGATAAGTCTGATCAATTAAATAAATATGGAATGGATAATCTAAATATTTTGTACTCATCGGATAAAGGAAACAATTATAACAAATTAATTAAGATTGCTTCAGGTGGAGAGAAGTCTAGAATTTTATTAGCAATTAATGTGTTATTTTCTGATAAAATGAGATTACCCACATTAATTTTTGATGAGATTGATTCGGGAACATCCGGTAAAGTTGCAAATGTAATTGGTGATTTAATGAAAAGAATAGGATGTAAGTCTCAAATAATTGCAATTTCACACCTTGCTCAAGTGGCTGCAAAAGCATCCAATCACTTTAAAGTTTACAAGATTTTGTCCTTAGATAAACCAAAAACACTATTAAGAAAGCTAAATCATGAGGAAAGAATTAAAGAAATTGCGGCGATGATCTCAGCTGATAATATTACTAACCCGGCACTAGATCAGGCAACTGAGTTGCTTAAATAATCTTATATTTAAAGTAAAAATGCCAAACCAATTATTAAAAAATAAAAAAGGGATTATTTTCGGAGCTCTTGATGAAAACTCTATTGCATGGAAAACAGCTGAAAAAGTTCATGAACAGGGGGGGAGTTTCGTACTTACAAATGCACCAGTAGCAGTTAGAATGGGCTCAATTGATTTGTTGGCAAAAAAAACAAACTCCATTGTGGTCCCTGCCGACGCTACCTCAAATTCAGATTTAGATAATTTAATTAATGAGACCATGAAACATTTTAATGGTAAAATTGATTTTGTTTTGCACTCAATTGGAATGTCAATAAATGTTAGAAAGGGAAAACATTATACGGATTTAAATCATGATTGGTTGACAAAAGGATGGAATATTTCTGCTGCCTCTTTTCACAGGTTAATGCAGTGCCTATACAATAAAGACGCAATGAATGAGTGGGGTAGTATAGTTGCATTATCATACATGGCTGCCCAAAGAGTCTTTCCTGATTATAATGATATGGCTGATAACAAAGCATATTTAGAATCAGTAGCTAGAAGCTTTGGTTATTTTTTTGGTAAAGAGAAAAAAGTTAGGGTAAATACAATAAGCCAATCACCAACACCTACGACTGCAGGAAAAGGTGTTAAAGGATTTGACGGTTTTATTGATTACGCAGAAAAAATGTCTCCGCTTGGAAATGCAACCGCTGATGAGTGCGCTAATTATACAGTTTCTCTTTTTTCTGATCTAACTAAAAAAGTTACACTTCAAAATTTATTTCATGATGGTGGTTTTAGTAATGTCGGTGTAAGTCAAGAAATTATCGATTCCATTCCAAAAAAGTAATCTAAATGTTAAAGATTGGACTAACAGGTGGAATTGGTTCAGGCAAAACAAAGGTATCTAAAATTTTTGCTGAAAAAGGTTACAAAATTTTTAATTCAGATGAAATTGCGAAAATGATTATCAAAAATGATTACTCTGTTAAAAACTCCATCATAAATTTTTTTGGAACAAATTCATACATTGGCGATGATTTAAACTCTAGATATATTTCAGAAATTATATACAGTGACAAAGTCAAGTTAAATTATCTAAATAGCTTAGTTCATCCAAAGGTTTTTCACCAATTCGAAAAGTTTTTGAAAAGTAATTTAAATTCAAAAATTTTAGTTGAGTCAGCAATACTTTTTGAAAGTAATTTTTATAAAATGTTAGATGATAACATTCTCCTAATCTCTCCAAAAGCTGATAGAATAAGTAGGATTATTAAAAGAGATAACATAAATAGGAGTGAGATTGAAAAAATCATGAGTGTTCAGTGGTCCGATAAAAAGAAAATAAGTTTAGCAACTTATGTTATTGAAAATATCAACTTTGCAGAAACATCAATGCAGATATTAAGTTTAATTTCTAAAATTGAATCATTGAGTGAAAAAAAATAGAATTGTTATACTAATTGTATTTATTTCAATATCTCTTCTTGGAATTATACTTTTGCAAGGATATTGGATTAAAAATGCAATCGATACATATGAGAAACAGTTTTCTCAAAATACTAATAATGCGCTAATTACGGTAGCTGATGCAATCTCAGACAGGGAAATGAGAGATTACTTGTCAGTTTATCAAAAATTAAAAGATAGTATAGGTTCGCCAATTGAGTCTCAACTTGTAGATGTTTTTCAGTTCATTGATAAGAATGCAGATGATGAAAATATTTATTTGTACTACTCAGCCATTTTAGAACAGGATTACAATATCAATTCAAATCTTTTTGATTCTAGATCAATAGACAGTATCTCAATTAAAGACTATACAAGTTTAAAATCAACAATAATTTTTGATGATGCATTTGAAAAAGAAATGAATAATATGACGTCAATGGAAAAGCTACAAAAAATGGAAGAGATATCGTTGATGGATGAGGCAAAATACAAGTCAATATTTATAGATATTGCAAATTTAAAGCCAATAACAAACAGAGTTTCTAATATTGAATTAGAGTTACTTCTACAAAAAGAGTTCAAGGAAAGGGACTTGCCCACGGACTATGATTTCAGAATTCTAAATAACAATGTGGAAACTAAGTTGGGCACAAATCGATATGAAAATTTTGAAAAACTCTCAAAGTATAGTGTGCCTTTATTTACAAATCAGAATGGTGAGTCAGAATATATATTAATTGTTGGTTTTCCAAAAGACATTAACCTTTTAAATTCAAATATTATTGCATTTATTATACTTTTAATTGTATTTACTATTATTATAATTATTTCATTTTATTCTACAATCATTATTTCAATAAAACAAAAAAATATTTCAGAGATGAAGTCGGACTTTATCAATAATATGACTCACGAATTTAAGACACCAATTGCTACAATAAATCTAGCAATAGATGCAATAAAAAAGAAGTTAACTGGAAAAGTTGATAAAAAGTCATTTAGTTATTTGAACATTATAAAGGACGAAAATAATAGAATGAACAATCAAGTAGAAAATGTTTTGATGATTTCTCAATTGGAAAAAGAAAAAATAGTACTTCAAAAAAAGATGCATGATATAAATCAATTGGTTGAGCTGGCTGTAAGGAGGGTAGACCTTCTTTCCAAAAGTGTTGATGCAAAAATTATAAAGACATTTGAAAAAAAAGAAAATACCATGCTTTTGGCGAAGGAAGAAATTATAAATGTTTTTGTTAATATTCTTGAAAATTCACTTAAATACTCAACATCAAATCCAATCATTGAAATAGTTGTTAAAAATGAAAAATCAAATATAATTATACTTTTCAAAGACAATGGAATTGGAATGAATAAAAAAGTTAAATCAAAAATTTTTGAAAAGTTTTACAGGGAAAGTAGTGGAAATATTCATAATATTAAAGGTCATGGTTTAGGTCTTGCTTTTGTTAAAAAAATTGTTGACATGCACAGTGGAATGATTTCTGTTAATAGTAAAGAAGGAAAGGGTTCAACATTTACAATAACTTTTACTAATGTCAACTAGTCGTAAAAAAATTTTAATTGTCGAGGATGATCTAAATTTTGGCTCAATATTAGCTGATTTTCTTCGTCTGCATTCCTTCAACATTACATTGTCAAAAAATGGAATAGATGGATTAAAAAAATTTAAGTCTCAAAGTTTTGACATGTGTATTTTAGACGTTATGATGCCTTTCAAAGATGGATTTACACTTGCAAAAGAAATTAGAAATATTAATGATTCTGTTCCAATGATTTTTTTAACTGCTAAATCATTAAAACATGATGTAATAAAGGGATTTAAAATTGGAGCAGATGACTACATTATTAAACCCTTTGATTCTGATATACTCCTTTTAAAAATCAAATCACTATTTAAAAGAGATTTTAGATCAAGGTTGGTTAAAGATAAAAAAACTGAATATAAGTTTTCAAAATTCATTTTTGATTCAAAACTAAGGCAGCTAAGTTTTAACAAAGAGAGTCCTGTTACTTTATCACCAAAAGAATCCGATTTATTAGAGTTACTTATTATAAATGTGAATGATTTAACCCCAAGGGAGGAAGCATTGATAAAGATTTGGAAAGATGACAATTATTTTACATCTAGATCAATGGATGTTTACATAACTAAGATTAGAAAATATTTATCCAAGGACTCATCAATTAGGATAGATAATATTCATGGAAAAGGATTCAAACTTACACTTTAAAACTATTTTCTTGGGTGAAATTTAATCACAGTTTCAACAAGGTGTTTTTTATTTACATGCAAGTATTTTTCAGTGGTAACGACATTTTCATGCCCCATCATTTTTTGAATACTAATAATATCAGCACCATTTTCGATCAGATGCGTCGCGAAGGAGTGTCTTAATGTATGTGGGCTAATCTTTTTACTAATTTTTGCCTCTAAAGCAGCATCATTTATGATATTATAAACCATTACTCTGGTTAATTTTTTTCCTCTGTTGTTCAGAAAAACAATGTCGACGGATTGTTTATCATAGCTCAATTTTTTTCTATTGTATTTAATATAATTGTATAATAACTTTTTTGCTATACTACTAAGAGGTATAAATCTCTCTTTATTGCCTTTTCCCAAAATTTTAATTAAAGATTCATCAAAAAATATATTGGATATTTTCATTTCAGTTAACTCACTAACTCTCAGACCACAACTATACATTATTTCTATTATTGCTTGATTTCTTAATCCATATTTTTTTGAAAAGGCACTACTTATGATTTTATCAATTTCATCAGTTGAGAGAACCAAAGGAATTTTTGAATCAATTTTCGGATAATCAATGTTTTCAATTGGACTAACACTGATCAGTTTTTCTAATACCAGAAAATTGAAAAAAGTTTTTAATGTGGATATAATCCTTCCCTGTGTTTTTGCATTTACTCTTTTGGATTCTTCATACAAAAACTCCCGGACTATCTCAGGATCTATAAAACTTAATTTTTTGGCACCTTTTTTTGTTAAAAAAAATTCAAACTTATTTAAATCTGATCTGTAACTTTTTATTGTGTTGATTGAAAGGTTTCTCTCAAATTTTAAATAATCTTCAAAATCTTTAAAATAAGTAGCTAGATTCAAATCTTTTAAGTTTAAATTTATAAATTCAAAAAATGAAGTTACAAATTATAAACGGTCCAAATTTAAACCTCATAGGGCGCAGGGAAAAAAGTATATATGGAGTTCTAAGTTTTGATGATTATTTGAAATATTTATTAAATAAATACCCTGAGATAACTATCGACTATTTTCAGTCCAACATTGAGGGAGAAATAATTGATAAGATTCAGGAGGTTGGGTACTCATCCGACGGAATTATTCTTAATGCGGCAGCTTACACTCACACATCTGTTGGTATTGCAGATGCTATAAGGGCAATTGAAAAACCTGTTATTGAGGTTCATATTTCTAATACAAAATCCAGAGAAGATTATAGACATAAATCGTTTATAAGTCCACACGTTAATGGAATCATACAAGGCTTTGGTTTACTAAGTTATGAATTAGCTATTATTAGTTTTATAAAGAAAATCAAAGATGAATAACTTCATCATACGCATCAGCAACTGCTTCCATAACTGCTTCGCTCATTGTTGGATGAGGATGAACAGACTTTAAAATTTCGTGTCCTGTAGTTTCTAATTTTTTTCCAACAACAGCCTCCGAAATCATTTCAGTAACATTACTTCCAATCATATGGCATCCCAACCATTCACCATATTTAGAGTCAAAAATCACTTTTACAAAACCATCTGTATGACCCGATGCTTGGGCTTTGCCAGAGGCGGAAAAAGGAAATTTACCTACTTTTATTTCGTACCCATTTTCTAGAGCTTTTTTTTCAGTTAATCCAACAGAAGCTATTTCTGGCTTGCTGTAAGTACATCCTGGAATATTGTTGTAGTCAATTGGTGTTGGATTCAAACCCTTTATGTGCTCAACACATGTAATCCCTTCTGCAGATGCAACATGTGCTAAAGCAGGCCCAGAAACTATATCACCAATTGCATAAATACCATCGATATTAGTTTTATAGTATTCATTCACGATGACTTTATCAAATTCTATTTTTACACCCAATTCCTCCAGTCCTATATTTTCGATGTTTGATTTTATCCCTACGGCACTCAATACCACATCACAATCAATTGTAAATTTTTTATCATCACTTTCAATATCTACCTTTACTTTTTTATCAACTATTTTTGAAAAAACAACCTTCGAATTAGTCAAAATATTGATTCCTTTTTTCTTTAAAATTTTTTCTAACTCTTTTGAAATATCATGATCTTCGTTTGGAGCTATTCCATTTTGAAATTCGACAACAGTAACATTTGTACCAAGGGCATTATAAAAATATGCAAATTCAATTCCAATAGCACCCGAACCAACAATAACCATTTCTTTAGGCTGTTCCTCAAGTGTCATTGCATCCCTGTAACCAAATATTTTTTTTCCATCCTTTTTTAAAGACTCAATATCTCTTGATCTTGCACCAGTTGAGACAATTATATTTTTAGCAGAAATTTCAAATGATTCTTTATCATTAGTGATTTCTACAGTTTTATCTTGTTTGATCCTTCCAAATCCATCAAAAACTTTTATTTTATTTTTTTTCATTAGAAAATGTACTCCTTTGCTCATTTTTAACGCAACATCTCTACTTCTTTTAATAATTTTGTTAAAATTTTTATTGTAGCTTTCTATACTAATTCCATAGTCATCAACATTATTCAAATAGTCAAAAACCTCAGCAGACTTGATTAGTGCTTTAGTTGGTATGCATCCCCAGTTCAAGCAAATCCCACCCAAGCTCTCCTTCTCAACTATTGCAGTTTTAAAACCTAGTTGTGAAGCTCTGATAGCACTTACATAACCACCAGGTCCACTTCCAATTATAACAATATCATATTTTTCCATATTATTTATTTTCAAAATTAATGCTTGCAGAATTAACACAGTATCTCATGCCAGTCTCAGTTGGACCATCGTTAAAAACATGACCTAAATGACCATCACAATTTGAGCACAAAATTTCTGTACGAATTCGCATTAGAGATCTATCCTCTTTATATTTAATACTTCCTTTTTTAGCTCGGTCAAAACTTGGCCAGCCACAACCACTATCAAATTTTGAACTACTGTCAAATAAAACCATATCACATCCTTTACATCTGTAATATCCATCTTTAAAATGTAAATTATATTTCCCAGAAAATGGAATTTCAGTTGCTGCTTCTCTTAAAACTTTATAGCTTTGATCATCTAATTTGGCTTTCCAATAATTGTTGTCCTTATCTTTCATGATTTTTTAAAAACTAGGGCGGCTGAGTTGACGCAATGCCTTATTCCTGTGGTTTCTTTTGGACCATCATTAAATACATGACCAAGATGTCCACCGCATTTTTTACATTTGATTTCAGTTCTTGGATATCCCAATTTATAATCAACATCGTAAACCAATTTATCACTAATTTCCTTGTCAAAGCTAGGCCATCCACAAAAAGAGTTGTACTTATTACTAGAATTGTAGAGTGGTTCATCACAACCGGCACAATGATATGTCCCTTTCTCATAAAAATTATCGTATTTTCCAGTGTAAGGCCTTTCAGTATATGCTTTTCTTAAAACTAGATATGACATTTGATCAAGTTGATCTCTCCACTCATTATCAGTTTTGATAACCTCGTACTTAATTTCGTTTTGTTGAGATTTACAGGACATTAAGAACAATAAGAATAGAAAGAAAAAATTTATATACTTCATTTAAAGTTTGTTCAAAAATAATTTATATTTTCAACATAATCAGCAACTATGCCAAAAACTCAATATAAAAAAGGTGATAAAAAAGTGCTAAGAGCATGGGCTTTTTATGATTGGGCAAATTCGGTGTATGCACTAGTTATATCTACAGCAATATTTCCATTATATTTTGGAAGTCTTTTTGAAGATAATCAATACGTTGAAGTGTTTGGAATTAATTACAAAAATACTGCATTGATTCAGCATACAACAACATTGGTTTTCATTTGTCTTGCAATTTTAATTCCTATACTCTCTGGAATTGCAGACTACAAAAAAAATAAGGTATCATTCTTAAAGTTCTTTTGTTATTTGGGTAGTCTTTGTTGTATTGGATTATATTTTTTTACAATTGAAAATATATATTTAGGATTATTTTTCTATTTTTTTGCATTATTTAGTTTTTGGGCTAGCCTGGTGTTCTACAATTCATATTTACCAGAAATTGCTTTTCCCCACCAACAAGATAGGATTAGTGCTTTAGGCTACTCTTATGGATATGTTGGAAGTGTATTGCTTTTATTGGTTAACTTGATGATGGTTCTATTTCCATCTACATTCGGGTTTGAGGATACAATTGAGCCAATGAAAATTTCTTTTGTTATGGTTGGTTTATGGTGGGCTGGTTTTAGTCAATATACTTTTCACTATTTACCAAAAAACCAAATTCAATTTCCCAAAAAAGATATTTTAAAAAAGTCAATATTATTTGGTGGATTTTATGAACTGAATAATGTTTGGAAAATGATAAAAAAACAAGAATCAATTAAAAAGTTTTTACTTGCTTTTTTTGTTTTTAGTTGCGCTTTACAAACAATCATTTTAATTGCAACCTATTTTGGGGAGCAAGAAATCATTTGGAGAGAGGGCGAGAAGCAAATTGGATTAATAATAAGCATGCTTCTTATACAGTTGATTGCTATACTTGGAGCAATTTTAACTGCAAGACTTTCCGAAAAAATTGGTAATATTCAAACCTTAATTTATCTAAATATTTTCTGGTTCATATTATGCGTGGGTGGATATTTTATCAAGTATTCTTATGAATTCTATGTTGTTGCGGCGCTAGTTGGATTAGTAATGGGTGGAATACAGGCACTATCAAGGTCTACATATTCTAAATTAATTCCAGCAACAGAAAATACATGTTCATATTTTAGTTTTTATCAGATGTGTATGATTATAAGTATTTCATTAGGAACATTTATGTCTGGAATTGTTGATCAATTGACTGGTAGTCTGAGAAACTCTATTATTATTTTTGCTGTCATTTTTATTTTTGGGGCAATACTATTAAAAGACATAAAAATGAAAAAACTGTAACCTTGTCAATTATTTTTATGCTGGCATGAAACTTGACTTCCCTTTATCGACAACTATTTTTAAACTATTAGACAATTTGTCATCAAGATGAAAAATTTATTCGATTTAAATTCGTTTTCTGGAAAAATAATTGATGATGAGTCAGATTTGATTCCACTAATGACCTCTGACGATGAAGAAGCCATAAATAAAGAAAAATTACCAAAATCTCTACCAATATTACCACTTAAAAATACTGTATTATTTCCAGGTGTCGTTATCCCAATAACTGCGACAAGAAATAAATCTGTCAAGTTGATAAAGGCTTCCAACAAGGGTGATAAGTTAGTTGGAGTAGTATCACAAATTAACCATAAAGTTTCAGACCCTAAACTTGAGGATATCAATAATATAGGGACCGTTGCTAAAATCTTGAGGGTTTTACAAATGCCTGATGGTAATTTGACAATTATTATACAGGGAAAAAAGAGATTTAAAATTAAAAAAATTATTTCTGAAAAACCCTTTCTAAAGGCTGATGTTACTGAAATTAATGAAATAAAACCTTTTAAAAACGATAAGAAATACAATGCAACTATTGATTCAATTAAAGATCTGGCATTAAAAATAATTGATGAAAACCCTAATATTCCCTCTGAAGCATCAATCGCAATTAAAAATATTCATAGTAATTCTTTTTTGGTAAATTTTGTTTCTTCAAACATGAATATCGGTGTTTCTGAAAAATATAAAATTTTACAAATTGATAATCACCAAAACCGGGCAATTGAATGTTTAAAGTACATGAATATTGAGTTTCAGAAACTTTCACTAAAGAACGATATACAATCAAAAGTCAGAAACGACCTAGACCAGCAACAACGCGAATATTTCCTAAATCAACAACTTAAAACTATTCAAGAAGAACTAGGTAGTTCATCAAACCAAAAAGATATTGAAGAAATAAAGTCAAAGGCAAGTGTTAAAAAATGGGATTTTGAAATTAAAGATCGCTTTGAAAAAGAATTAGTTAAGCTTCAAAGAATTAATACTCAAATGGCTGAGTACTCAATTCAGAGAAACTATATTGATCTTCTACTTGATTTACCTTGGAATGAATTTTCCAGGGATAACTATAAACTAGACAAGGCATTGAGAATATTAAATAAAGATCATTTTGGGTTAAAAAAAGTTAAAGAAAGGATAATTGAGCAAATTGCTGTTCTAAAATTGAAAGGTGATATGAGTGCACCAATTTTATGTTTTTATGGTCCACCTGGAGTTGGTAAAACATCATTAGGTAAATCTATTGCCAAAGCTTTAGGACGTGAGTATATCAGAATATCACTTGGTGGTCTAAGAGATGAATCTGAAATTAGGGGACACAGGAAGACATATATTGGGGCAATGCCGGGAAGAATTATACAGAACTTAAAAAAAGTAAAAACGTCCAATCCGGTTTTTGTTTTAGATGAAATAGATAAATTAAGTGTTGGTAGTCAAGGTGATCCATCATCTGCGATGCTTGAGGTTTTAGACCCTGAACAAAATATTTCATTTTATGATAATTTTTTGGAATTGGGATTTGATTTATCTAAAATATTATTTATTGCTACTGCAAATAATATTAATAACATACAGCCCGCTCTACTTGATAGAATGGAGTTAATCAATATTTCAGGATATAGTTTAGAGGAAAAAGTTCAAATTGCTAAAAAATATTTAATCAAAAAACAAAAAATTAATCACGGGCTGGATATGGACGCCTTTGAATTAGATAATAGTGTAATAGAAGTTATTATTAAAAGCTATACTAGGGAGTCTGGAGTTAGATCACTTGAGAAAAAAATCTCTAAGATTTCAAGATGGGTTGCAAAATCAATAGTGAAAAATGAGGATTATAATAGTCAGATTCAAATATCAGATTTAAACAATATCCTTGGAATTGGCTTAGATCAAACAATTTCAGAAAAGAATGATATTTCAGGGGTGGTTAATGGATTGGCTTGGACTCAATACGGAGGCGAAATTCTTTTTGTAGAATCAACTATGTCCAAGGGAAAAGGTAACCTGTCAATTACTGGTAATTTAGGCAAAGTAATGAAAGAATCCGCAACAATATCTCTTGAATATTTAAAATCAAATAGCAGTTTGTTAGGTATTGATAATCAAGTTTTTTTGGAAAATAATTTCCATATTCATATCCCCGAAGGAGCTACACCTAAAGATGGTCCTAGTGCGGGGGTTACTATCTTATGCTCATTGGTATCCCTAGTTAAGAACAGGAAGGTTAAATCTAAACTAGCAATGAGTGGAGAGATTACACTAAGAGGAAAGGTGTTACCAGTTGGTGGAATTAAAGAAAAGATATTGGCAGCAAAAAGAGCAAACATTAAAGAAATTGTTCTTCCATTGTCCAACAAAAAAAATGTTGACGAAATTGAAAGAAAATACATTAAAGGTTTGAGATTTAAATATGTAGAAAAAATGATTGAAGTCATTAATTTTTCACTTGAAAAATAATTATAATAAAAAATTGAATTATATAGTTACTATTGATGGTCCCTCTTCATCTGGAAAAAGTACACTTGCTAAGTTATTAGCAGAAAAATTATCAATATCACATATTGATTCAGGTTCTATATACAGAGCTGTTACTCTATATGCTCTTGAAAATAATTTTTTATCAAACCAAAAACTTATGCTTGAAAAATTAGTTAAGAGTTTATCAAATACTGACATTTCATTAAAAGAAAATAGTAAAGGAATTTTTAAAATGTATATAAACAACGAAGATGTTGAAGATAAAATTAGAGGATCTAGGGTTTCAAAACATGTAAGTGAAGTAGCAAAGTATGAAGAAATCAGGCAGTTTGTTCTCAGGATTCAGAGAAATATTTCTACAAACAGATCAATTGTAATGGATGGACGAGATATTGGTTCATTTGTCTTTCCCAATGCTGATGTTAAGTTTTATATTGATGCATCAATAAAAACTAGATCTGAAAGACGATATAACCAACTGAAAGAGAAGGAACAGCATTTATCAATCAGAGAAGTTGAGAATGATTTATTAAATAGAGACAACATTGATAAAACAAGAAAAAAATCACCTTTAATTATTCCTAAAAATTCACTTATAATTAACAATGTAAACAGAACAATTGATGATGTTTTAAACCAAATGCTTGAATACACTAACAGCATCATAAACAAAAAAATGCCCTAAGATTTGTTAAAAATAATTATTGATGTTAAATTCGCTTGCCTTTTAAGGGGTTAAGCAAATACTTAAAAGTTCTTAATTAGAGTAATCTCTTCTACAATTACCCTTGGTTTGCAAAATTGTAGAATACAATAATAAGATATGAGTCCATCAAAAAAAGATGATGCTTCTAAATCATCTGAAACCAAAAAACAATTAACATCTAAGAAAACGACAGTTGCTAAGAAAACGACAGCTGCTAAGAAAACGTCAGCTGCTAAGAAAACGACAGCTGCTAAGAAAACGACAGCTGCCAAG
>CESP01155697.1_pt1 | contig 35684 bp, 30 predicted proteins | sample 531211 | NCBI WGS metagenome assembly CESP01 (sample SAMEA2622074, study PRJEB7988) | marine metagenome | biome: marine biome (ENVO:00000447); feature: surface water layer (ENVO:00002042); material: "saline water (ENVO:00002010), including plankton (ENVO:xxxxxxxx)" | depth 5 m | reverse complement strand
AATGCAGGGGTTCAGTAGCAATCAGATATCTTTTTGATTTATAGTTTAAAATATCTTTTATTTGAGCAGTCATCAGTCTATTTTTTAATAATAGATATAAAAAAAATTAAATGTGTAAAACGCTAAAATATTTTTATATATTAGCGAACTTTCAACTTATTAACAATGTAAAGTTAATAATTTAAGTAATAATGGAAACACAAACAGAAACTGAGAAGTATTTAAAAACATCTGAAGAGCAAAGTATTTTAGAAAGAGTTTCTGAAAAAATACTTTGGAACACTAGATTTATAGTCCTACTAGCAGTTCTTTTTTCTATCCTTTCTGCTATATCATTATTTGTATTTGGAAGTATTGAAATTTTTCACGCAATTATTAATGATAACCCACTAGTCAATGATGGAGCGGGTCACAAAGAAATGCTTTACAAAATGATTTCTGCAGTTGATCTTTATTTAATTGGAATTGTACTTTTAATATTTGGGTTTGGTATATATGAGTTATTTATTTCAAAAATAGATATAGCAAGAGAAGATTTAAGTGTAACTATACTTGAAATTGAAAATCTAGATGAATTAAAAAATAAAATCATTAAAGTTATTGTAATGGTTTTAATAGTATCTTTTTTTGAAAGAGTTTTAAAAATGTCTGACTCTTACTCCTCATCAATGGATATGCTTTGGTTTGCCATATCTATTTTTGCAATTTCATTTGGAGTTTATTATCTAAAAAAACATAACTAATGAGATATACATTATTTGTAATATTATTTTCACTTTTTTCATGTAAAAATATGACTAAAGAGAGCTATATTTCAAATTATGAATCATTTGTAAATAAAGTTGAATTAAACTATGAAAACTTTAGTTTAAATGATTGGTCAGAAAAAGATTCATTATTTGAAATATATAGTATTAATCTTTTTAATGAATACGAGTCACAACTAACGTCAGAAGAAAGAAATAAAATAAACACTCTTACTGGTAAATACACAGGATTGAGAGTCAGTAATTTAGGCAAAGATATTTACAAAAGTATTGAAGATTTTGGCTCTCAGTTTGAATCAATGCTTGAAACAATTTCCAAAGAATTAAATACAAACGATACATTATGAATAAAATAATAATATCAACAATTACAATTTGCATTGTAATAATTTTACTGCTACCTGGTTGCTGCGAGGAAGAGGTTGCTCTGCAAGTTACCGCAAGAAAAGCTGAACATATAGAAATGATGACTCAATATGGTGGAATTAACCTTAAAGGATCATCAGATGAAGCATTGTTTGAACGAAGTTCATACAGTACAACCATTGGAGAATTGTTTGATGTAATTGATCAATGGGAAGATTTTTCATTAAAAAAAGACACTAAAAAAACACAAGTTTATATTGATGTTTCTGCAGGATTACCATACGGCATTAAGGCATCAAAAGATCATATGAGAAAATTGACCCTAACACTTGAAAATAATGTTGAATACTTTAAGGTCAATGATAATGGAGTCGAGGCATTTGAAATTAAAGATTATTTAAAAGCTTACGAAACCTTTTTACTTCCAGAAAATTTTAGAAACAATACTTCACCTATTAATTTAGGTTTAAATAAGTGTGTTGAAAATCATGAGAATGTTTCAGTTTTTATAACTGATTTTTTACTTGATGATGGAACAAAAGCAAGAAGACCTGATGCTCCATTTCCACAAAGGATTACTGAAAACCCAACACCTTGGGCTATTTCAGAATTTAAATCTTGGTTTGAAAAAGGTAATATTCTTGAAATAGTTGCAGTTGAACATTCAATACCTAATAAATTATATGGTTGTAAAGGTAAGAATGACAAAAATGATTGTTCTAAATATCTTTATTACATGTTTTTCACACCTAAAAAATTAGTAGGAAAAAATGAAGCTATCAATACGATTATTGATGAGATAAAAGATATCAAAAATACTTTATATTTTAAAATTGACCCGTTAGCTTTCAAGTTTGACAATTCTGATATTTCATCTGTAGGTGATGTGAGTTTTAATTACAATTCATCAAAACAATTTAGTCCAAATTCAATTGTGCCGTATAATGTTCAATTTATTCCATACAATATGAAATTGTTAAAACAAACGTTAGACACTGAACAATATACCGATTTAATGATTATCGATAATCTTAAGAAAAATGATAGAAATACCAAGGATGAATTTCCATATAAAATTGATGTAAATGCTAAATTTTACGATGTTACTGACTTTTACTATCAATTTGCATCAATTGACAAAATGTATCTTGAAAATAAACTACCAATAGATAATTACCCAGGAAATATAATAGATGAAGACTGCGAAGGAGCAGTTAAAGTTGTAGGGCCTCGAGATAAAGAATCTGAAGGAATATTTATTTTTAATCCAAATAACAACTCAATTTCAATTACATCAACTGCACTAATGAACAATTCTTACATGAAAGGTGAACCAGGTAAATTATTCCTTTGTGACATCTATGTTGAAAAATCTGATTTTGAGGCATATGAAAACGATATTCTAAATTGGACATTTTACTCATCATATGGAGAATTACCAAATAATAGTCTCAAAGAAAGCATCAATTCGGCTTTAGAAGCAAATAGAAGTAAAATTAAAAATCACATAATTTACTCATATTTAATAGCAATTAACGATCCTCAAAATTAATAAGATGAAACAGAAAAATTTACTCATGATTGTTGGCATGATGTTTACTTCATTTGTAGCAAGTGCCCAAGTAATTGGTGATCCAAGAACTCTAGAAAAGGAAATACTATTCATTAAAATTCAAGCATTAGTAATTGGAATGATTATTGCTTTAGTAATTATTGGATTAGTTAGCCTAATTAATTATGAATTAATTGATGAAAGAATAAGAAATCAGAAAGATGTTTTAAAACGAAGAATAATATTTTTTACTTCAGTCATTTTATCACCCATAATTTGGTATTGTCTTTTTGCATTTGTTTTATCAAATCAATCCATGGGAAGAATAGGGGGATATACTATACCTAACGACGCCCCTCACCTATACAATAGGTTATTTAGTGCCGTAACGACTGATGGACCTGTCATTGTGCTAATTTCACTAGTTGTTTTCTTCATTGTATTCGCATGGCTTTTCACAAAATTTGGAAAATATAAAGGATATACTGTTTTAAAGAACAATCACAAAATTTTAGGAATAATCGATACTAACAAAAAAAATAAATAGATATGAGTACGGATACAACACAAACAAGTAAATATTTTTTAGTGTGTGCTGGAGGTACAGGCATGCGATGTTTACAATCATTTGTAAATATGTGTGCATTAGGAATGTTTTCTGGTCAGATTGTTGACTTATTACTTTTAGATACTGATGCAGAAAATAAAGACAAAAAAAATGCAGAAAATTTAGTGCAAAAATATAAAATTTTGATGAGCAATATTGGTGATGCTAAACACGATAAAGCTGGCGAATTCTTTTCAACTCAGATTAATTTATTTTCATTTGTTCCAGATTATTCTAAAGATACTTCTAAACAATTTACATTGTTATCAGAAATGCTAAAGGGTGATCCCAAAGTAAATAAAAGACTAGGTGATCTAATGTATGATGAGCCAGTTCAAGAATTCAATCTAGCACATGGTTATCGAGGACAAACACATTTAGGCTCCTACCTAATGTATCATGCTTTTATTGATGAGATTAGAAAAGCTAACGCTGATGATAAATATAAATCATCAAGTGAGCTTTATAAATTCATTGATAGAATCAAAGATGCTAATAATGAAGGAGAAGCAAGAATCTTTTCTATGGGTTCAACTTTTGGAGGTACAGGAGCATCTTCAATACCAGTAATGCCTGTTGCAATTACTGACGCAGCAAAAATAATTACAGGAGGAAAAGTAGATTTATCTAACTTAAATTACGGAGCTACGATACTAGGAAATTATTTTACATTCCCCTCGCCTTCTCAATCTCACAAGAAAAAAGAAGGAATTGTCTGTGATTCACAATTTTTTCCCTACAATGCCGCTTTATCACAAATGTATTATATCAAGGATCCATCCATTTTGGAAACATATAAAAGATTTTACTTTTTAGGATGGGGAGAATTTTCTAAGGTAAATACCGAGGATTATAAAAACAAAGTTTCAGGAGTAAAAAGTTCAAAAACTATTACTGGAGGAAAAGATCAAGAAAATCCTGCTCATTTACTGGAGTTTATGTGTGCTTTTGCTGCAAAACATTTTTATGAAACTGGAAAAATTGAAGATTTGAAGCAAATCAGTAAAACTCAAATGAAATTTAAAGGATTAGGATTTGCAAGCAAAGGCGATGATAAAATTCCACTAGTAAATTTTGAAGATTTAGTTACCTATCCTGCTGAATCAGGAGAAATGGGTATTGATGAACAATTTAGATCTAATTTATATGCACTTTATGCTTTTAGCTCAATGCTTCAAGAAAGATACTCTGGAAATGTTGAAAACTTTTTATCTGATCTAGTTAATTATAATTCAACTTATAATTTATCGGATGAAGAAATTGAATCTTTAGGATATTTTCTCTCATATTTTTCAGTATCTACTGACACTATTGATGGAAAAGAAAAAAATATTCCAGGATGGTTTTCTCAAATATGGCATTCTTTAAATGAAGCTCCTGACGGAACATTTTTAGGTATTGATCCAAGAGTCTTTGGTGGTCAAAACCAAAATAAATGGATGCCTGAATGGTCATATTTGTATGAAGAAACATCAGACAACAATCAATGGGATCAATTCATTAAAACTTTCAAGAATAAAAATGGCAATAAAAAAGATGCAAAACTTGCAGATTTAATGTCAGATGTCAGACTAGCATTTCATAGTATGACACACATAATAGTTGATCCAGACGCCAAAAAGAAAAAAATTGAACACGCAGAAGAAGTAGAAGCGTAATAATTAATATTTAAGTATACCGACATGTCAAAAAAAGCAAACAGAATAGCACTACTTGCAAAAAATGGTAACATATCATCAGGAATTACAAAAGCAGATGATGGATGGAATGATTTAACTCAAGTTGAAAATTATGTTGAGAAAATTGAATTACCGAAGCTTAATACCGATACTGATATTCAAAATATCCTAACTGCAATCCCATCACCATGGGCTCGTGCATACATGCAATATGCAGCTCTTTTAAGACCATACTTTACTGATCCATTTAGAATGAATGCAGATTACGCTGGCGAAACTAAAGATACTGTACAAGGAATGGATTCCCTTTATTTATCTCTTCAAGAAGAATGGAAGGGTTTAATTGCTTTATTAGCTCTTAAAAGTGAAAACATAAATGTTGAAAGAATTGTACTGGAATACGTTGATGATTTAAAGTATGATGAATTAAATGATGCTCAAAGATTTGAAAGGGTTAAAAATGTTTATCAACTTAAAGGTGCATTTGGTAATATGTTGTTTGCAGATTCAAAAGTTTGGGGAGCTGTTGATAGACCTGATGGTGAATATAATCCACCATATTTCCAACTGATCAAATTTGATGATATCCTTATAGCAGCAACTCACCCCAGGTCTCTTGCATATCCTGCGGCACATTACAAAGAGTTAGAAAATAAAAATATCTCATGGTTTAAAAAAGGAAAACTAGTTGATCCATTACATCATTTAAAGGCTCCTGAGCTTGATAAGTTATATCACTATGTTAACCAAATTAGAAAAAATTTAGAGACCTATGATAGTAAATTTTCTAAAAATGAAGTTAACACAATTAATCTTAAAAAGTTTCTACAAGATTGGGCTCAAGAAATTCGACTATTTGTTGAAGAAAGACATATTAATTTTAAAATGAGAGACGTTGGAGTTCTTGATTTTTTCAATGAATTTCACTCGCCATTCGATATTGTATTCAATATCGATATGAAAATTTACAAGCACGAGGGTAAATATTTAACTGAGAATGTTACTGGTGATTTAGAAGAATTAAATCCTGACCAACTACTTCTTGATGCTAAAAAATCGAAAATAATTCTTTTGAAATCTGGTGGCTTTAATGATTACTTAGCTACTGCATTAGAAGCAATAGGTGATGACGGAGAAAAATATTTTTTCTCACTCCCATTAAGTGAGTTAGGATTAAAAGAATTCTACTCAAATCTAAATACATTATTAAAGTTTGGTAAAGGAGATAAAAATATTTCAGCCAAATATCTAAAGTCAATTGAATCTGTAGAGGTTACATTGGAAGTAGAAATTGATGGACATAAAACACCATTTTCAAAAATTTATAAAATACAAAATGTAGATGAACCTTTAGATACCAATGTTGTTCTTTGGCCAAACTTTACTGCTAGTAATTGGAACTCTTATTACATGTATTCTGAGGTATTACATAATGATGATAAAATAAAAGGCATCCCATTAATTTCAAAATCTGATGATTATGAGGAATTAATGTACAAAAAAGGTACAGAAAATGAACTTTACTATATTACTGATGAGTTAGATGTCCCTGATCATTTACAACAAGCAGATGCTCATTTATTGGTTAGTTATGATAAGGAAAGATTAAAAGGGTCAGATCTAAAGTATGAGATTTATAATTCTAATGTTCCATTCAAAGGAATCGAATTAAGAGGGAATGAAGGCGACTATGATGATTACAATTGTGGTTACATTTTATTAGATGATTCAAAATCTGATGCTGAAAAAGGTATTATTAATCTTGATGAAAATGAACTTGCTAAGGTTGATGTAGGAATTGACTTTGGAAGTACTAACACCACAATTAGTTACAGAACAGGCGATGATGCATCAACTGTATTATCATCACGTAACCGAAGAAGATTTTTATTGGGACATGACATAAATGATAATAATTCATTAGCTAAACCTAACGAGTTATTTTTCTTTCAAAATGATGAACCAGGATATTTTTATAAATCTTCGTTATTAACACATCATAGATTTCGCTTAAAAAATGCGCCTTCATCATTTGCAAACGTAATTACGGGTGGGTTTCCAGTATGGGAAGAAAACCTCAATATAACTGGAGGTGATGAAGAAAAAGTTTTACTAGATATTAATAATACTAACGCAGAAATATTACATGATTTAAAATGGCGTAAACAGGATCAACATATTAAGAATAAAAAAGCATTCTTAAAAACAATTTGGTTGTTAATAAACGCAGAGTTATTTTCTGATAACAAAAGACCTGTTTCACTTTCATGGTCATATCCAACATCAATGCCTAACTCAGTGAGACATGATTTAGAGGGAGTCTACTCAGAAATGGTAAATACTATTGTACCCATTAATGACAATTCGGTAAACTTAGCACAAATAGGAGGAGATAAAAATCTACCATATAAAGTTTTATCAGAAAGTGAAGCTGTTTCAGAATATGTTTTAAATAAAGGTGGAGTTAGTGTATCTAAGGATACAGTTCTTATTAATTTCGATATTGGAGGAACAACTTCCGATATTAGTATTTTAGTGAATGATCCGGGTGATAAAAGAGCTAATTTAATAAGACAAACATCTGCAAAAATAGCTGCGAATAGAATGTCCACTGCGGCTAAATTTTCTAAAGATTTAAGAAAATGTATTGAGTATTTTGTTAAGAAAAATCATCTGAATATTAAGTGTTTGGAGGAATTTGATAAGAATTCAAATGTTTCAACATATCTACTAAATATTGTTTTCAATAAACTTGAAAAAAATAAAATTGATGGAAGTCTATTTTACAATCAATGCTGGAACCCTGACGATGACACCTTAGACAGAGGAGAAACAAGAGGCTTATTTGCTATAGCATCATATATTTCTGGACTATTATTATTCCATACAGCTCAAAAAGTTAGAGGACTTATTGAAAATGGAGAATTAAAGCAGAAAAAATATCATATAAAATTTAACTCATTTGGTAAAGGTGGAAGATTATTCGATTGGCTTAGAAATGGTGTTAATGAAAGCGAAGCAAATAAGTATTATGAAGATTGTTTCAGACTTGGAAGTCAAAGAGACTCCAACGATTTAGATATAATTGCATCATTTGGAAATTACGAAGTTGCAGAAAATACTAAAAAAGAAGTTGCATTTGGTTTAGTAAATAAATATGAGAGTTTTAAATCAGATAGTAAAAATGGTAGTGAAGTTATTGGAGAAGATGGATATAAGTTTAAAGGTAAACCTTTATCATGGAACCAAGAAATTACTCCTGAAATGATCCACGAATTTGGTGAAGCGCTTGAGTTCCCAACAAATAGTGAGTTACCAAGATTTACTCTTTTCATAGATAGATATATCTCTCTTGTAAGAGATTGGAATGTCTTTGATACATCAGTTATAAAATCAGAAATTTCAAATTTTGCTGAAAGAAAACTTGAAAATTATGTGAAAACAGATGCAGCTTGGATTGATCATAAAATGACAGCTAATAAGCTAGAACTTAAAGACTTTAAGCTAACTGCATCACCATTTTTGTATGAAGGTATGTGTTTTTTAGATGAAGTATTAATTCCAAAATTATATTCACTAAACAAAGACAACACAAAACCTACTGTACTTTCTGGAGGTATGGATGAGTAATAAATAATTACAATTTTAATGAAGAACTTTTATTTAATCTTCATGCTTCTTTTGTGTGAAATTATTGTTGCACAAGGGGTTGTTAATTCTGAAAAACTATTTACTTCAGATGTTGATAAGTTTTCACTAATATTCTCGCCAAGTATTGATTTACAAAAAGGAAATTCCGATGTTTTAGAGTCTAGCATACAACTATCATCACTTTATAAGCTAAATGCTAAACACTGGATTAAACTTTCAGCGGGATTGGATATTATTAGAGAAGATAGTGAAAACGTATCCAACGATCAATTTTGTCAAATTAGACACACTTATACACTCAATAATTGGAGTCATACCTTTTTATTTTATCAACTCCAATCAAATTTTAATCTTGGTGTAACCAAAAGAGAACTAACAGGAACAGGAGTAAGATTTAAACCTATTAAAACAAATAAGTTTAAATATGATTTTGGATTAGGAATAATGCATGAAATTGAAGAATATCAAATAGATATCGAAAACTCAAATATGTTTAGAATAACTTCTATGAGTATTATGAAATTGATGTTTGATAATTTTGAATTAAAAAATATAACATATTATCAGCCTAGTTTTGATAGCTTTTCAGATTTCAGAGTAATGAATGAATTTGATATTTCATTTGAAATAAACAATTGGCTATCCTACGAACTAAATTATATAGTAAGGTTCGATAATCAAAAACCAATTTTTCTTAAAGAACAAACAGATAATTATATTACCTCAGGCTTTAATTTCCTAATTGAAAATAAAAAATAAAATGTCGTTCAGAATTACTTTTTTAATATTTTTTATTTTCAGTTTCGTACTTGAAACGGAAAAATGCTTTTCGGATAATCCCGATAAATTTACTAATCACGCAAATCTTTATTATTGGTATGCTACAGAATCACAACATAAATTATCTCTGTATGACTCTGCGAAAGTGTATGCTAAAAAGTCAAATTATTTGTTAAATACAATTGATTCATTAAATCCTAAACAGGAAAAATTAATGATGAAAAACAATAGTATAATTAACCACTATGACCAAACAAATGCAATAAATTCTGATAATTTAAACGGCAGATTCCCTTTTTTCTCAATTATAATGGGTGAAAATAATCATCATGTTTTAATTGATGATGCAAATGAATTATGTTTAGAAGAAGCATTAATAAGTCTGGGGTCACAGCTAAAAGGTAGTAAAGATATTTTTTCACAACCGTATTTTAGTGTAATTCAAACAAATTATGATGATCCTGAAATTTATGAAGTTATAAGACAAGTAGTAACATCTGAATCGTGCCATTACATTATTAATTCACACGAGATGATTGAAATACTAAATAAATTTAAAACTAATTTTAACAATAACGATTTTGAATTATTATCAGACCATTTTAACACTAAGAAAATAGGAGTCATTGATATTAACTTTATTGACTCAATAAATAAAATTTATTATAACTCTGCAAGTTTTAAAGAATATAACACTAACTCAAATGTTTTAAATCAAATTGCATATGTTGAAAGCTTCAAAGAAGATAAGATTTACAATAAAAAAACAATCATAAATTCGATAATAATATTATTGATTATTCTAATGGTGTTACTATTGTTTGCTAAAATAAATAGTAATTTTTTCGTATTAAACTATTTTGTAGTATCGATAATTATATCAATTGCAATAATCTATATATTGATTTTAACCCTCAGATTACTACCAGTTCAAGGCATTAGTTTTTATTTAGAATCTCAATCAATTATATGGAGATTTTCTACTGCATTTATTTTTTCAATTATCCCAATAATTATAACATATATTGGTATAATGAAAGCTAGTTTTTTAAAAGAAAAAATTAATAAACCCATGAGCTTAACTGCGATTTGTTCAGGTGTTTATTTTACATCGTGTTTCTATTTTTTAATATTTCATATTTATGATAATGGATTATTATTCGAAAATTTTGTTCAAAATTTTACTTTAGCTAACTTCTTAATACTTCCAGCATACAGTATAGGACATTCCTCTTCAAAATTAATAATCAATAATGAAAAAAGTAATTTATTTTTTATTGCAACAAATTTATTGTCTGTAACATTATTATTCTATTATTTAATTCTTTCCCCAAATATTGAAACACTTATACTTCCAATTTCGATAATAATAATTGTAAGTTTAATTAGCTACTACTCAAATAGTATTTCAGAACTAATAATTGAATTTTTTGGATCAAAAAATTTAATCGAATCAGAACAAGTTAATGTATTCAAATTTGTACAGCCAAATAATTTTATTCAAAAAATACAAGAAAATATAATTTTTTCAGAAAATACACTAATAGTAAATTTGATTTATGGTGAAAATGGATCAGGTAAATCTACAGTTGTGAATGAGATTTCAAATATTATTGATCCTTCTAATTTTTTCTATGGTGATTGTGATAAAGAAACAAGTGTAATTAATTATGAGCCATTTGTAGAAGCCTTTTCTGGAGTTATTGGTTCTGGTGCATTTGAAGATCAAGGTTCTCAGGCAAATATTATTAGCGAAAAATTAAATGAGTCAGGATTATTAGATTTAGTTCCTGGTGGTCAAATAGTTGGAGCTATTACTAATTCTAAAAATAATGAAGTACGAGATCATAAATTTATAATAAGAGAAATAACTGAATTTTTACAAAAAAATAAAGCCGCTACAATCATAGCTATTGAAGACATAAATAATATTGATCCAAATTCGTTAATTTTATTAAAAGATTTAATTTATGAAATAGGTGTTAACTACAATAGATATGGAAATATTTCATTTATATTAACTTCATCAGATTCTTCTAATGATGAAAATAATTTATCTTTTATTTCTGAGTTGGCTACTAATAAAATAATTAATGAAAATATAATTTACTCTGATTTATCTAGCCAATATTTAGATTTTAAATTTGATTTTATAAATAATCTAAAATTAGATTATGATTCCGAAATTAAAATTTTGAAGTTTCTAAATGAAAATGAAGTTGATTCTCCACTTCATATCACTGAAATTATAAAACAATTAGATAATCTTAATTATTTTGATGAGAACAAAAAGAGATTGATATCAAATTGCGATTTTAACAAAATTTCAATTTCAAAAATAATTTCAGGTATATACACTGATATAATTGAATCATTTGATAATGAAATGTATAACATTTTAGAATGTGCATCCTATATTGGAAAGACATTTGAAGCGAATGTAATTGTAAGTATCTTAGGTAAAGAGAGGTTAGATATACTCAATAGATTAAGAGAAGCTGAAAAACAAGGTTTAATTATGGATAAAAATGATCAAGATGATATATATGAATTTGTATCAAGGTCATTTATGAAAGAAATAAGGCATTACAGTATCAATCAGAAGCAAAAACATGAGAATGATAAAAACTCTAACATCAAAGTTTCACAAATAGTAAAAGAATATAATGAACGAATTATAAATTATTTTTATTCCTTAAAAGATTTTAATTTACAAACTGTAGATTTAAATCTACTAATTTCACTAGCAAATAGATCTTTTGAAAATAACTTTTATAGAAAAACAACTAATGATAGATGTATTGAGCTAAATAAAATTGCAGCAGAAAGATCCCAAAAATTAGGCAATTTTGAAGATGCACTAAAAATGTATAGTAATTTATATGAGATTTCAAATAAGTTTCAGTATTTAGATTTGAAACTTGAAGTTTTGTTGATAATGATTAAAGATTATATTGAAATTGGGCAAATTCAAAAAGCTTTAGAGTTAGAGAGTGAATTGGAAAATAGTGCATCAAAAGAAGATCTAGAAATTGATAAACAAATATTAAAGTCAAATTTATTGTTATTGTCTCTTAGAGAAAATGAAGCTTATGATTTATTAAATTCATTAGAAGTCAGAAAATTAAACCCAAGCCAAAAAATAAACTTTAATTTGTTACTAGCACAAATTTTAGATGCAAGGGAAAAAGATGAAGAAGCCTACAAAATTTATAATGATTTATTGGTTGAAAATAATTTATCAGATGCACAAACATGTTTAGTATACAATAAGTTGACCGATTTAAACATTCAACATAATAAAATAAATGAAGCTGAAAAATCAGCCAAAAAAGGATTAGCTATTGCAAACAATATAAATAATGAGGATTTAACATCTAATTTTATTTTTCATTTACTAAAAATCTCATTTAGAAATGAAAATCATTCATCATATAATAAGTTTAATGAAAAAGCTATTGAATTTTCTCAAAAAAACTCTTTGAATTTACAAAATCAATTTTCACTTTTTGTTGCTAAAGTAGCAAAGTATGTTAATAAAGAAATTGAATTTAATGAAATAAAATTTGCTGCTGAAAGGCTCCTCAAAATGGCAAAATACAACAGAGACTATGCAATTGAAAATAACATATTGCTAAATTTTACTATTGTAAAATCATTAAATAGTGATAATAAAAATACATTAATCGAATTAAAGGAATTTCTATTGAAGAATAAGATAGATGATCTTAGACTAAAAATTACATTGTTCATGATGCATGATGATTTAGCAATTTTATATAACAAAAAATCTGAATTGTTCATTGATAAGATCAATGAAGATATAATTAAAGAAATTCCAACTCTAGCTCCAAAATATTATTATTTAAAAGGTATCATTAATGGAAAGTCTGTTAATGAAATGTCTGTAAAATATTATGAAGAAATTTCAAAAATTAATGAATGTATATTTTATGAGGAGTTCCCATTTTCTATTAAATTATCTAAGTCCGATGGTAAAGAAACTATTTGCTCGAAAATTTTTATGTCTAAAAGAATTCAATTATTTATTAATGCATAAGTTTATCTTAATAATAATATCTTTTTCATTTTTTTCATGTATCAACACAAGTCAAAATAATACAAACGATTCGTCAATAATTCATAAACCAAATACTACTGAAAAATCATCTGAATCAAATTTTGAAAATCATATAAAGGATGATTTTTTTGACGAATCATCTAGTGAAAAGATTAATGATTCAAATGAAATAATTAATGATGAGTATTTTTCAAGATTAAATAAAATTAAATTATCTAAGTCAATAAATACAAAACAAAATGAATACCATCCCGTTCCTAATAGTGATGGCAGTATAATATATTTTGTTGGAATGGATAGAACGGGACAGTTTTCTACTAAAATTGATTTTACTCAAACAAGAAACTATGGCGGTGAGGACATCTGGTTCTCTGAGAGAGAATTTGGATTATACACTGAAGCTAAACCATTATTTTCATTGAATGATAATACTCACCAATCCGTAACATCTATTTTAGAAGATGAAATATTAATATATGGTATATATGAGGAGTCATATAAAGTTGATGGATCAGGAACTGATGCTGGTTTTTACAATGGTGATATATTTAAGTTTAATTTAATTACTGAAAAACTTATTCATCTTGGACAACCAATTAATTCAATTTTTTTTGAATCCGATGCATTTATAACATCAGATGGTAAGCACATTTTATTTGTTAGTGATAAGAATACATTAGGGCCATACAAACAGAAAGGATGGAAACATAACGATTCATTTTGGGGAAATACTGACATATTTATTAGTGAAAAAATCGATGATTATTGGAGTGAACCAATTAATTTAGGAATTGAAATAAATACTGATTTTGCGGAAAGAACACCTTTTTTATCACTTGATAAAAAAACATTATACTTTTCTTCTAATGGACATAATGGTTATGGTGAACAAGATATATTTGTTTCAAAACGTATTAATGACTCATGGACTTCCTGGACTTCGCCTAAAAATTTAGGTGCAAAAATTAATGGACCATATAATGATTGGGGATTTAAACTTTATGATAATGAATCAAAAGCAATGATGTCATCAGAAACAAAATTACCATATAAAGTTAATACTCAACTTTTAGGAGATGGAGGGATAAGAGAACACAACCTAAGAAATGGATATAAAGTTGAAGGTAAAGCATCAGCAAGTTTTAATTATCAGTGTAGATCTGATATTTACTATGTTGATATAAAAAATGAAAAACTAACAGTAACTATAGATGATATGTTATTTAATTTTAATAAATATGATATTAAAAAATCAAATATAAAACTGTTAGATAGATTAGCTGAATTAATAAATGATAATAAAGATTATAACATCAAAATATTAGGACACACTGATAATTCTGGAGATGATATATACAATTTAAATTTATCTGAAAAAAGATCAAAGGCGATATATGATGAAATGATTAAAAGAGGAGTTGATTCTGAAAGAATGATATTTAAGGGGCTAGGTGAAAGTCAACCAATCTTTACTAATAATTCTGAGGAAAATAGAAGTAAAAATAGACGCGTGGAAATCATCTTTGAATAAATTAATATCATCATTTAATGTCTTTTTCATCAAATTACATAACAAAAAAAAGTTTAAAAGAAGTGGAAAAATATGCTGATAAGCTTTTTGAAGAGTTAGGTATTGACATTGCATTTACACACCACTTTTACGAAAGATTAAATCATCCACGTAACGGCAAACAAATTACTAAGGATGAACTTAAAGAATTATTTTTAGAAATGTTTAAAAACGCTAAGGAAGATATTTTAGCATTAAAACTAAATTCAGAAATCGTAATTAATGATTTTTCATCTAAATTAAATATTCCATTTGTATTAGTATATGATCACAAAAACCAAGAACTTGATCTTGTAAGTAAAACCATTATGAGAAAAAGAGACTTTAAGACGGATGGAAATAAAATAGTAATTTGAAAAATCAATTTAAAAAAATAATTGAGTCTAATAAATTCATTTTCATAATACAAACGCTCATAATATTCTCAGTCTTATGATTTTCAATTGAAACATTATCTCATGTTAGTCCAAAACTAAAATTATTCTTACCATATACAGAAACAATAATCGTAATTCTATTTACTTTAGAACATATAATTAGAATTTATACGTCAAATTTAAAATATGTATTTAGTTTTTTTGGTTTAATTGATTTATTAGCAATTTTACCCTTTTACATAACACTAGGATCCATTGACATTCGAGCTCTAAGAATTTTTAGATTATTTAGAATATTTAGACTACTAAAATTACTCAAATTTACATCCTCAATTAAAAAATTTCAAAATGCAATAAATCAAATAAAAAGAGAATTATTAATATTCAGTGTGTTTGCGATATTCCAACTTTATCTGTCATCAGTTGGAATATATTATTTTGAGAATAATGCACAACCAAACGTTTTTAAGAGTGTTTTTCATAGCTTTTGGTGGTCAGTAACAACTTTAACTACAGCCGGAAATGGTGATATGGTTCCGATAACTTCTGGAGGAAAAATATTTTCTTCAGTAATATTATTTATAGGAATTGGTATTGTTTCAGTGCCAGCAGGATTATTAGCCTCCGCTTTAACTAATAGTAAAAAGTAAATCAAATATTCACTTGTTCAACAGCATGCCTAATTCTTGTATTATTTCGTGGAAAGATTATATCTGCAGATTGTAATTCTTCTTTATTTTTAAAATTAGTATTGTAAATTAAAATATAATTTGCTGAATACTCTTTAAGAATACCAATATATTCGGTTTTTATTTCATTTAAAACTTGTTCTACTATAACATTTTTACCGATATATTTTTCCCATACAGGTTGATGACTTTCACCACTAAAATCGTTTAGTGAATTATCTTTAAAACTACCTAATATCTTGTCTTTATTTGATGAACTAATTTTAGATTTTGACATCACATTACCTGCAATATCAAATACTGCATCTTTAACAATGTTAAAAAATATGACAATTTTCCTAAAAAATTTAACAAAAATATTAGGCTTCAACAATTTTTTTAGCTCTAGTTGCCTAGATTTTAAAGACATATTAATATCATTAAAATCAACAAATGATACAATCTTTTCTATTTCAAAAAATTCAGATTTGTATAAAATATAATTCAATTTATTATAATCAGTGTCATTAAATTTTTTTTTGTGAATGTCTGTAAATTTAATTTCTAAAGCATTACTGGTAATATCTATTTTACCCCAGACACATTCATTATTTGAAAGATATAAATGACATTTTCTAGACTGAAAGATCTTTAAACAACGGTCTTTTTTGGAACCTTTAATAAAAGCACCTAATACACCCGTTACAGATATTATAATTAATGAAAATAAAAAGGAATCCATAAAAAGTTCATATATTTATTTAACAAGTGTTAAACTCCCATCTTTACTAAATGAGTAATTTTTAAATTTATTTAATGCTCCTTTTCCAAAAAGAAGACTCGATTTATCATCATAAGAAACAGAAACTATCAGATTATCTAGTATGAAATTTCCGATTTTTACATTTGATATTCTAACATATTCAATTGGTATTAAATCTCCATTTGCGATCTCAGCTTTAGAGCCTGTAATATTTAAACTTCCAACTTTAGCTCCACTTAGTTTTATTTTATTCAAAAGAGAAGGAGTCATGAAAATATTTGATGCGCCAGTATCAAAAATAAATGTTTCTTTTACGCCATTAAATTCAACGTCAATCAAATGCATATTAGCATCACCTTTAATTAGCTCGATAATTTGTGACGATTCATTACTATTAATATCCATAGGACTATAAATATTCTCGTAGTTGTAATTACCTTCTATTTTTTCGTTATTTTTCCAACTACCAATCCATTTTGAATTGTCAGAATAAGTTTGAGCTCCAAACCCATTACGTTTACCATCATTTACTTCTCCAACATAACTTGAACCATCATTAAATAACATTTCACATTCTCCATTTAAATTTCCGTTTTTCCATGTGCCTGAATATTTTGTTCCGTTATTGGAATAATAAGTGCCTTTATCTAATTGTCCATTAATAAAATTTCCTTTAAAGATATCGCCGTTACTAAAATTATAGGTTCCTTCACCATTGAAACAATCACCCTGAACACAAATATCAGTATTACTGTTTAAACATGATTGTAGTGTAATAATACATATCAATACAACAAATAAATTTTTATATGTTTTCATTATTTTCTTTTTTTTTATTTTCATGATTTTCTAACATTAATATTTGATAATTATTAATAATTGCACCTACTAATAAATTAAGGAGTAAAAATGCTGAAATCACATACCACATTACATGATATGAGGTAATAACAGTACTTGAAACATTAATTAACTTTAACTTATTAGCTATTAATAAATTATATCTAATATCTGTCCAATCTTCTCCGGTTAGTATTCTAAATAAAGTAAAACTAGTTTCAGATAAATTTCCATACGGGTCAGGAGAATTTATTGGTGAGTTTGGTGATAGATTGTAATACTCAGCTAAAGCTTTTTGTTGCTGATCGTCAAGATTTTTATTTGGTAATTGAAATAAAGTAACACCAATTACAGAGAAGAGATACATAAAAATCAAGAAGAAAATGATATTGTAAAATAATGACTTCATAGATTTAGCTAAAACTGATACAATTAGCTTAATTTCTTCATTAAATTTTAATAACCTTAAAACTCTAAAAACCCTAAGAACTCTAATTGTAGTTATTGTAGTTGCATTTTCAAATAATGACTCAGGAATAAAACAAATAATTACTATAGATAAATCAAAAATATTCCAAGAATTATAAATATAACTTTTAAAAGAATCACTTGCAGTAAATCTTAATACAACTTCTATTGAAAAGATAATTAAACATAACAATTGAATTGTTGTTATTAACGCACTACTTTTATATGTCTCTACTCCAATGAAAAAACAATTTATTAATATTATTAGTATAATGAACTTTTCAAAAAATTTTGACTCTACAATATTTTTTATACGATGTTTCATTTATTATTTGATAATCTAAACAAATATAATACTTTAAACAAGCCGCAAAAATTCGCTCTAGATCAATTTTTGTTAATTTTTTATAATTTTGAATGTAATTATGACTAAAATCAGCAAATTATTATTTCTTTTTTTGCCACTTTTAATAAGTTGTAACGCTTATAATTCTAAGCATGACTCTATTAATAAAATAGATTCTAATCTAGCTTTTTCATTAGAAGATAGTAATAAATATAGCTATTTACCTAATTCCGAGGGGCAACTTGTTCATCACAATAGTTATTCACTCTCATACAGTGAAAAACACGAGCAAGCCTACTGGGTATATTATTTTCTAACATCAGAAATGATTAACGGAACCGTTTCTAGAAAAAATAATTTTAGAATTGATGAAAAAATAAGTCAAGGCTCAGCTACATTATCTGATTATAAGGGTTCCGGATTCGATAGAGGTCATCTTGCACCAGCAGCTGACATGAAAAATTCGTCTATATCAATGTCTGAATCATTTTTATTTTCAAACATTTCGCCACAAGCTCCATCTTTCAATAGAGGAATTTGGAAAAAACTCGAATCTTTAATAAGAGATTGGGTTATTTCAGAAGGTAATATGTATATAGTAACAGGCCCAATTTTATCAGATTCACTTGGAACAATAGGAAATAATCAAGTCACTATTCCAAATAGCTATTACAAAATAATCTATTGTAATAAAAAGAAAAAAATGATTGGCTTTATAATACCAAATAAAAAAAGTAATAATTACATTGAAAATTATGTAACAACTATTGACTCAATAGAGTCCATAACCAATATTGATTTTTTTAGTCAGTTAGATGATTTACTTGAAAAAGAACTAGAGTCTAATTTGAATTTATTAGATTGGAATTTTAAAAAATAAATTAAATGGAGTTGTTTACAATTGAAAATTTAGTGACTTTGATGATGTTAATATTATTACAAACTGTATTAGGTTTAGATAATTTATTATACATATCTATTGAATCAAAAAAAGCAAAAGAAGACCATCAAAAAAAAGTAAGAAGGATTGGAATCGGCGGTGCTATAATTTTAAGACTTATTTTACTTTTTGCTTTAATTGAAATTATTGGATACTTTCAAAACACTCTATTTGATATAAATTTAAGTTTAGTTCAAGGAAGTTTTAATCTTCATAGCATTATTGTTTTAATTGGTGGTGTTTTTATTTTGTACACAGCTGTAACAGAAATTTTACACATGTTAAGCCTTGATGTAAACACCAAAACAAACAAAGATTACAAATCAACTACTAAAATTATTATTTCAATTATTACAATGAATCTTATTTTTTCTTTTGATTCAATTTTAGCAGCTATGGCATTAACAGATGTTTTTTTAATTATGTCAATAGCAATTATAATTGGAGGTCTATTAATGATTTTTTTAGCAGATGGAGTTTCTGAGTTTTTGAAAAAGAATAGAATGTTTGAAGTGTTAGGATTATTTATTCTTTTTATTGTTGGAATAATGTTACTTTCTGAGGGAGCTTATTTAGCACATATGAAAATTTTAGGCAGTGAAGTTTTACCAATGAGTAAAACAACATTTTATTTTGTTATTTTTATATTGATATTAATAGATATTGTTCAAAGTAGATATCAAAAATTGATTAATAAAAAAAAGCTCTAAATTAGAACATTTAGGTCTGCCTATTTAGAAAACATGAATATGATTTTTAGTGTAATTCACAGAATTATTATAATTCATACACAATCCTAAATAATAATCGATTAATCACAAATTGCAACAAACTAAATATTTTAAAAGTTTTTTTTTCTATGTTATAACTTAAAAATCAATAAATATTAGTGAAAACAAAATAATACTTATATTAAATATCAGAAATTGACAAAGTCTGTTTTTTATATATTTGAGATTAATTAATATGAAAAAAAAATGAAATTTGAACATCATTTTGAAAAAGCACTTTGGAGTTTTAGATACGTAGTTATCTTATCTGTGGTATTATCTATATTAGCTTCTGTAACTTTATTTTTCATTGGAAGTTGGGATATTATAAACGCTATAATATATCAAAATCCTCTCTTTAATTCAGATATTATCAATAACAACGATTTATTATTTGAGATCATTTCCTCCATCGACTTATTTTTAATAGGTATCGTGTTACTAATTTTTGGATTTGGAGTTTATGAACTTTTTATAAATGAAATTGACTTTGCAAAAGGTAAATTTACTGACTCGACCTTAAAAATAAAGAGTTTAGATCAGCTAAAAAACAAAATCATTAAAGTTATTATTATTGTACTAATTGTTAAGTTCTTTGAGAAAATACTCAAATTAACACCTAACTTCTCATCACCAAATGATGTACTAGTTTTTAGTCTTTCAATTTTAGCAATCTGTATTGGTTATTTTCTTATTAACAGGAAATAATTATTCTAAATTAAAAATTATTCTTTTGTTGCTTTTAAATCTGTCATGACCATCTCATGAATTAGTTCTTTAAGATTTATTTCTGCTTTCCAACCTAATTTTTCTTTAGCTTTGGAAGAATCTCCTACTAATAAATCGACCTCAGTAGGTCGGAAATAGTTCGAGTCTATATTTATAACTTCCTTTCCTATTTGAATTTGATAATTGGGATTTTTGCATGACTTTACGTAAGCTTTTTCATTTATTCCTTTACCAAAAAACTCAAGCTCGATCCCTAAAAAATCAAATGCCATTTTTACAACATCACGTATTGAGGTAGTTTTTCCTGTAGCTATTACCCAATCCTCAGGCTTATCGTGTTGAAGTATCATCCACATCATTCGGACATAGTCTTTAGCATGTCCCCAATCTCGCTTAGCATCTAAATTACCTAAATATAGTTTATCTTGAAGTCCTTTCACAATTTTAGCTACTCCCATAGTGATTTTACGAGTTACAAAAGTTTCTCCCCTAACAGGGCTTTCATGATTAAATAAAATACCGTTACAAGCAAACATATTGTAAGCTTCTCTGTAATTAACTATTGTCCAATAAGCGTAGAGCTTTGCTATAGCATAGGGTGATCTTGGGTAAAATGGAGTTGTTTCTTTTTGAGGCACTTCTTGTACCTTTCCAAAAAGTTCAGATGTTGAAGCTTGATAAATTTTTGTTTTCTTCTCCAAGTTGAGTAATCTCACAGCTTCTAACAATCTCAAAGTTCCAATACCATCAACGTTAGCTACATATTCAGGCATATCAAAGGAAACGTGAACATGACTCATAGCAGCTAAATTATAGATCTCCTCGGGCTGTATTTCTTTAATTAAACGAATTAAGTTAGCACTATCAGTCATGTCGCCATAGTGTAGAATAAATCTTGGATTATCACAATGAAGATCTTCATACAAATGATCAATGCGTTGAGTGTTAAAAGAAGATGAACGACGCTTTAGTCCATGAACAACATAACCTTTTTCAAGCAATAGTTCTGATAAATAAGCTCCATCTTGACCTGTCACTCCAGTTATAAATGCTACTTTACTCAAAATTAAATAATTTACGTTATTTCATTAAATACAATGTTAAGAGGATTCAACTTATATATTAATAGTCACACAAACTAACTTATCAATTATAAATTAAATCTTAATAAAAATACTAAAATTGACAATAATAAAAACTAATGAGATAATTAATTTACTACAAACCAATTGTTAAGTAATTTTGGTCTATTATAAATTATGTTTTGCTTAGTTTCCAAATCTGTAACTGTAAAGCCAGCGTACTCACAAATAGCTTGACCAGCAGCAGTATCCCATTCCATAGTTGGTGCAAATCTAGGATAACAATCTGCTGAGCCTTCAGCTACCAAACATAATTTTAAAGAACTACCTTTCGAAATTAAATGAATATTTCTTTTATCTTGTTTTATCTCTTCTATAAAATCTAATGTTTCTTTTGATAGATGCGAACGACTAGCTACAATTGTATAAGTCTTATCATCTCTTTCTATCGGTAAGATTATTGCTTTTTTAATTAAAGTGATCACATCATAATCATTCAAATCAACAAATACTTTGAAACTACCTAATTCAGAGGAAGCAAAATATAATTCATTTAAAACCGGTGCGTAAACAACGCCTAATATGGGTATTTGATTTTCAATGAGTGCTATGTTTATTGTAAATTCTCCATTTCTTTTTATAAATTCTCTAGTTCCATCAATTGGATCAATAATCCATAATTGATTCCAATTTTTACGCTCATTATAAGAAATGTCTTTACCTTCTTCTGAAAGTATAGGAATATTTGTCACTTTTAAATAAGACTCAATAATATGATGTGATATTAAGTCTGCTTTAGTAAGTGGAGAATTATCAGATTTTAGCTGTACCTCAAAATTATCAGAATTATAAATCTTAAGAATTTCTTTAGCTGCTTCTAAAGCAGCACTAATAGCTATTTTTAAAAAGTCATGACTCACCTTATAATCATAGCTGCGCCAATGGTTTCATTGGTCTGTTCATCAATCACAATTAAACTACCAGTCTGTCTATTTTTCTTATATGCATCATAAAATAATGGCTTAGAAGCTCTAATGGAAATACGAGCAATATCATTCATTTCTATACAGTTGACACCTTCAATACGATGAAGTGTATTAATATCAATCTTGTACTTTATATCCTTAATCATACCTATACACTCATTAGTAGTATGCTTAATGATAACTTTGGTTCGTGACTGCAAGGGTGTCTGACTCATCCAAGTCACTAAAACTTCCAAATCTTGTCCAACTTCAGGAATATTGTTTTCTCTAACTATCATATCCCCACGACTGATATCAATTTCATCCTCTAATGTTATATTAACTGACATAGGCGCAAAAGCTTCGTCTATTGCCACACCATTTAAGTCAATGTTTTTAATTGTAGATTTAAATCCTGAGGGTAAAACTTTTACCTTATCAGCTGACTTAAAAACACCACCATCAATTCGACCAGTAAAAGCTCTATAATCCTGATGTTCTAAAGTATGAGGACGAATAACAGATTGTACAGGAAAACGACAATCTACATGATTATAATCACTAGAAATATGTACATTTTCTAAATGATATATGAGAGTACTGCCTTCATACCAATGCATATTTTTAGAACGATTAACCACATTGTCTCCCTTTAATGCTGATATGGGTATGAATTGAATATCCTTAATTTCTAGTTTTGAAGAAAAGGCTTTAAAGTCACTAACAATTTTATCAAAAATCTTTTCGTCATAGTCTATCAAATCCATTTTGTTGATGCAGACTATAGCATGAGGAATTCTAAGTAAAGAGGCTATAAAAGCATGCCGATGAGTTTGTTCTAGCATTCCTTTTCTTGCATCAATAAGTATAATTGCTAAATTAGCAGTAGATGCTCCAGTTACCATGTTTCTAGTGTATTGAATATGACCTGGCGTATCTGCAATGATAAACTTACGCTTGGGCGTAGAAAAATAACGGTAGGCTACATCAATAGTAATGCCTTGTTCTCTTTCCGATTTCAAACCGTCAGTAAGTAGTGATAAATCTAGATAGTCAAACCCTTTATTTTTACTTGACTCTTCAACAGCATCTAATTGGTCTTGAAAAATGGACTTACTATCGTAAAGCAAACGCCCTATAAGAGTACTTTTTCCATCATCTACACTACCAGCTGTAGTAAATCGTAATAATTCTATATTTTGTGATTCCATAATTTAAAAGTAACCTTGTTTTTTTCTATCCTCCATAGCAGTTTCGGTACGTTTATCATCAGCCCTACCTCCTCTTTCGGTTGTTCTAGTGGTAGATATTTCATCAATTACTTGCTGTAAAGTATCAGCTGTAGATTCTACAGCACCAGTGATTGGCATATCTCCACATGTTCTATATCTCACCATCATGCTTTTTACCTCTTCGCCTTCTTTCAACTTAATATATTGTGAATTAGCTAAAATGACTCCATCTCTAACCACACATTCTCTAGTATGTGAAAAGTATAAACTAGGGAGTTCGATGTTTTCTAATTTAATGTATTCCCAAACATCCATCTCCGTCCAATTAGAGATAGGAAAAACTCTAAAGTGCTCGCCATAATGCTTACGGCTATTAAATAAATTCCACAATTCTGGCCGTTGATTTTTTGGGTCCCACTGACCAAACTCATCTCTGTGGGAAAAAAAACGCTCTTTGGCTCGAGCTTTTTCTTCATCTCTACGAGCTCCACCCATGGCAGCATCCACCTTATGTTTTTCTAAAGTATCCAACAAAGAAATAATTTGTAATGAATTCCTTGATGCGTTAGCTCCTATTTCTTCTTTGGCTCTGCCTTTATCAATAGATTCTTGAACAGAACCAACAATTAATTGTACCCCTAAATTTCTTACTAAATTGTCTCTAAAATTTATAGTCTCAGGAAAATTATGACCCGTATCTATATGAATTAGTGGAAAAGGTATTTTGGCAGGATAAAAAGCTTTTTTTGCTAAATGAGTCAGCAAAATAGAATCTTTACCTCCTGAAAATAATAGCACAGGATTTTCAAACTGAGCAGCTACTTCCCTAATAATAAAAATAGCTTCTGATTCTAATTCTCTGAGGTGAGTTATAACATAATTACCCATACAATTTTTTTTCTAAATATTTAAAAATTTTATCTACTGACTCATCTAAAGATTCCTTAAGAGTGTCAATTTCTAAATCAGGATTTTTTGGAGTTTCATAAGGGGCAGATATGCCGGTCATATTCTTAATTTCTCCCTCTCTAGCTTTTTTATATAGTCCCTTAACATCTCTTCGCTCACATTCGTCAAGACTGGTGCTAACAAAAACCTCCACATAATTTTTCGCTCCAACAGTATTTCTTACATACTCTCTATCATTAAAATAAGGAGAAACAAAACTAGCCAAAGTTACTATTCCTGCATCAACAAACAAATTAGCAATTTCAGCTATCCTGCGAATATTTTCTGTTCTGTCTTCAGGGGAAAATGTCAAGTCTTTACAAATACCTAATCGAATGTTGTCTCCGTCCAAAGGATATGTTGATACATTTAAACTGTTGAGTCTTGATTCCAATGCATTGGCAATAGTTGATTTACCCGAACCAGATAGTCCAGTAAACCATACCAAAAATGATTTATGCTTGTGTAACTTTTCTCTATCGAATCTAGAGATATTGAAATTATGATGAACTATATTACTCATACAGCATTATTTTTTTCTAATCCAAAACTTAAATTATACCAAATCTTTTCGTGTAAAAAATACAAAATCATTTTGGTTATTACTTCAGTAAATCCAATTTGCAATCCAATAAATGGATCACCAGAAATTAGCCACCCAATAGCAATTGTGTCAGCAGTACCTAAAAACCGCCAGCTAAATGTCTTATAAATGTGACGCTTTGCACTATCACTGACATTAGATTTGAACCAAAAACGTTCATGCATATAATATAGTATAATTTTTGTTATAATTTCAATAGCACTAATTTTAAATCCCGTAAAAAAATCACCAGTAATTAGCCAAGACAGCAACAAAGTATCCATAGTACCAATAAAGCGCCAACTTAAGGTTTTTACAATATGTCTTTTACTTAACTTCAAATTTAACTTCTTTTAAATGAGCTTGATTATCCAAAAACCATGAGTAAGTATTAGCAATACCTTTCTTCAAATTGTAAGTAGGTCGCCAACCCAATTGCATCATTTTTGAACTATCCATTAACTTTCTAGGAGTTCCGTCAGGCTTTGATGAATCCCAATTAATATTTCCTTTATGACCAACTTGTGATTGAATCGTCTCGGCTAATTTTTTAATAGTAACATCTGTTCCAGTACCAACATTATATAAATAATCAGGTAATATATTTTCAAGTGCAAAAACAACGGCATTAGCTAAATCATCAACATGAAGAAACTCACGCATTGGACTGCCTGAGCCCCAAAGAATAACATCTGAATGATTATTTTCTTTTGCTTCATGAAATTTCCTTATCATTGAAGGTAAAACATGAGAAGTTTGTAAGTCAAAATTATCATTTGAACCATAAAGGTTTGATGGCATTAAACACACAAAGTCTTTTCCAAATTGTCTACGAATAGCATCACACAATTTTACTCCTGAAATTTTAGCAATGGCGTACCACTCATTAGTTGGCTCTAAAGAATCAGTTAGTAAATATTCTTCTTTTAGTGGCTGAGGAGCTAACTTTGGATAGATACAAGAGCTACCTAAAAAAATAAATTTAGTAACATTAAACTCATTAGCTGAACATATCAAATTATTTTGGATTTGCATATTCTCCATCAAAAATTGGTAAGGATAATCTTTATTAGCTTTAATACCACCAACTTTTGCTGCCGCATCAATAACAACATCTGGTTTTGAATTTTTTAAAAAATTGTATACTTGTGATTGATTTCTCAAATCTAACTCATTCGATGTTCTTCCAATTAAATTATAGTATCCCAATTTCTTCAATAGTCTCCAACATGCAGAACCAACCATACCATGATGACCAGCAATATATATTTTAGAAGACTTATTAATATTCATCATTACTCCTATTTTCCTATTGAGAATACCTCAAAACCTATATCTTCTAGAGCTTTTTTATCTAAAATATTTCTACCATCGAAAACTTTAGCTGGGCTCATAACACAATCAAAAATTTTATACCAATCGTAAGATTTAAACTCATCCCACTCTGTGATTACCGCTACTGCATGAGAATTCTCACACGCTTTCAATGGTTCTGAAAAATAACTCAATGATTTATTATTCTGTTCTGATGATCGAGAATTTAAATTGTCTAAATCCGATAGCATTTGTTGTTTACTGACCTTTGGGTCATACACACAAATTTGAGCTCCATTTTCAATGAGTATATCAGCCACATATATAGCTGCCGATTCTCTAGTATCGTTTGTATTCTTTTTAAATGCCCATCCAAATAAGGTTATTTTTTTGCCTGAAACTGTTCCAAAAAGTGAAGTCATTATTTTCTTAGCAAAACGTTCTTTTTGGTAATTATTAATCTTAATTACCTGATTCCAATATTCAGACACTTCATCTAAGCCAAATGTCTTTGCTATATAAACTAAGTTTAAAATATCTTTTTGGAAACAACTTCCACCAAAACCTACTGAAGATTTTAAAAACTTATTGCCAATTCGAGAATCCATTCCAATAGCTGTAGCTACTTCATCAACATCCGCTTCAGTAACTTCACATAACGCAGATATGCTGTTAATGGAACTAATCCTTTGGGCTAAAAATGCATTAGCTACTAATTTTGATAGTTCTGATGACCAAACATTAGTTGTATATATTTTTTCTTTCGGAATCCAATTAGCATAAAGTTTAACTAGAGCAGATATCGCCTCTTTACCACTTTCTGTTTGTTGTCCACCAATTAAAACCCTATCTGATTTAAATAAATCTTGAATAGCTGTTCCTTCAGCTAAGAATTCAGGATTGGATAGTACCTCAAAGTGAACTCCGTTTCCACTTGAATCTAAAATAGTTTGTACCGCTTCGGCTGTTCTTACTGGTAAAGTTGATTTTTCTACAACTATCTTATCCGTTTTGGCTACTCTTGCGATAGTTCTAGCACATAATTCGACATACTTCAAATCAGCGGCTTGACCTTTACCTTCACCATAAGTTTTTGTTGGTGTATTAACTGCAATGAACACCATTTCGGATTCATTTATAGCATTTTCGATATCTGAGGAGAAGAATAAATTACGTCCTCTAGCCTCTTTCACTACATCTGCTAAGCCTGGTTCATACACCGGTAAATTATCTAAATTTTCATCATTCCATGCATTAATGCGCTCTTGATTAACATCTACAACATTTACTTTAATGTGAGGACATTTCAAGGCTATAACTGCCATCGTAGGACCACCTACATAGCCTGCACCAATACAACAAATAGTTTTAATTTTCATAATACATTGTATTTTTATCATATAAAACAATACCATTATCTGTTGAATCTAAACAGAAAATGACTTTTCTACCAATCTTATTTTTTAATTTGACCTCTAATTTTTTAATGTATTCCAAATTAATAATATTATTAACAATCAAAAGAACTTCGATTTGGCCAGAATCAATACCTTTTGCGTAATCACCAATTAAAATAATCTTTTGTACGTCTCCAATACGTTTAATAATTGTCTCTACTATTTCGTCTAATCTCAAATGCTTTTTTATGAGCAATTGTAAAACTGAATACAAAGGGTGTTCGGTGTTTGCTCTATAAATCACTTTATTTTGTTCTTTGTTGCTGATCAAGTAGCCTGCATCCTTCAGCTTATTTAACTCTTTTCGAACACCGTTTGTAGATTCACCAAATTCAGATGCAAGTGAATTAAGGTGACCTTTATTAGCAGCTCTAATAAAAAATTTTAAAAGAACACGTAATCTAGTTTTAGATGTTATTAATGAGTTGAGCATATTTCTAGATTGGAATAAACTTAAAATATTAAACTAATTGAGTAACAAAAGTACTTAAAAAAGTAAAAATAAACTACTGTGAAGACTAGCTTTGAGGCTTTTTTCTTTTAGTTATTTATTTTTTATCGAACTATTATAGTTTTAAAAATTTATCTATCCAATACTACAATATTAATTTTTTAATTTTGACAAAAACCATATTATCAAAAATAAAAACACAACAGATAAACCAAAAATTAAAACTAAATGTTTCAAAATATTAGGATCAAACAATATGAATGAAAAACAAATAATAATTAAGCAATAAATACTAATAAAAACTGTTGATTGTAAGTGAGAAAAGCCTGCCTCTAGAAATTTATGGTGAAAGTGATTTTTATCAGCTAAAAAAGGACTCTTGCCAGAAATTACTCTTAAGATAAATACTCTTATTGTATCTAAAAAAGGAAAGGAAAATAAAGCTAAAATAAAAACAGGTTTATTAGCAATAAAATAAAGATTACTAAATCCTGTTGAAAGAACCATAGTAGTAAATACAGCTAGAACAAATCCAATAACAAGAGAGCCAATATTTCCCATAAAAATTTTATTTTGACCCTTACTAAAATTAAACTTCAAAAATGCTAAAATACTGCCTAACATTGATGAGATACAAATTATAGCTAAAATTGACTTTATATTTATAAAATAGTACAGAAAACAACTAAAAATAATAATTGCAATGGATGCGGCTAATCCATCTATACCATCTGTAAAATTGTATGAATTTATTATCACAATAAAAACAAAAATGGTAAAAAGATAAGACGCCGTTATTGGTAATTCATTAATTCCAAATAAACCATAAAAACTATCAATACGTATGTCTGTTAGTAAAATAAAAATTGAAGCAGAAATTACTTCAAATAAAAGCTTTAGTCTGGGCGATAACCCAATAATATCATCTTTTATGCCTGCAGAAAAAAGAATTATTAACGATGCAGCGATAGAAAGTAAAATAGTTACCTCTTGGGTGTCTAACATTAGTGAGCCAAAAAAAGCACTTATAAAAAATGCTCCGAATGAAATTCCTAAACCACCAAGATGAGGAGTTTTTTTCTTGTGTGAGCTTCTCTCGTTAGGACTTGCTGTAAGATTTTTAATAACACTTATATGAATAATTATTGGAAAAGTTCTGTATGAAGCCATGAAAGTCAAGACAACTATCAATAATGATAAAATTAGAATGTTATCATTAAAAAACATAGTTACTAAATGAATATTTATATTCAAAACGATCGATTTTAGTTTAGCTACAAATAAATGTATTAAAAATAAAATACTTTATTAATAAAAATCAAATCTAATTTTATTATTGAATTATAAGTAATTTTAATAAAATAAATTATCAAAATAAATTTATTAATATATTGCTTTATATTAAGTTTTAATGAAAATATCAATAATAACAGCAACATTTAATCGAGGACATTTTATTGAGTCGTGTGTTTTATCAATTTTAAGACAAGACATTAAAGATGTAGAACTCATTATAATTGATGGTCTATCTACTGATTCAACATTTGAAAAACTTAGGCCACTTATAAAAAAAAATAAAAATATTAAGTTTTATTCTGAAACTGACTCGGGTATATATGACGCATTAAATAAAGGTATTAACAAAGCAAATGGGGAAATTATTGGTTTTTTACATTCTGATGATGTTTTCTATAACTCAGAAGTTTTAAAAAAAATCATATGCAAGTTTAAAAACCATGACATAGATGGCTTATATGGTAACTTAGAATATGTAGAGAAAATTGATACCAATAAAGTTGTAAGATTTTGGGAAAGCTGCGCTTTCAATAATAATCTACTTAGAAAAGGCTGGGCACCTCCCCATCCAACATTATTTCTCAAAAGCAACATCTACAAAAAACATGGTAAATTTGATTTAAAATTTAAAATATCAGCTGACTATGATTTTATGTTACGTATTTTCAAAGACGATAGTCTAAAGTTTGAATATGTTCCAAGGGTTATAACTCGCATGAGAATTGGCGGAGTTAGTAACAAAAATATTAAAAATATTTTTATAAAGACATTTGAAGACTTTAAAGCTATTCGAAAAAATAAGATTGGAAGTGTCGGAACTCTGTTAAGAAAAAATACGTCCAAAATTAAACAGTTTTACAAAAAACAGAATCTAAAATGATCTGTGATTTTTAACTAATTTAAAATTATAAATAAATGAAAATAATAAAACTATTTATATTACTTTTTTTTACAATTGATTTGTATTCGCAAAATTTAGCTAACCCAAATAATTCTATTTTTTTAGAAGACAAAAAATCATTTAAATTTGAAGGGTCAATTTATCTTTCTGAAAATTTAGAATTAAATCATTCTTTTGGTGAAAATTCTGGTGTTGTATATAGTTTAGCAATTAAAATTTGTGATGAGATTTTACTTGGGATGACAACTCAAGACACTGAAGTTGCTAATGAAGTCAGAAATATACATCATTTCATCATGAAATATAGAATAAATGAATCAGATAATCATAATTTTTACGCATCACTCAAAATACCCAGCTCTAAATTCACTAAGATTGAAAACGATCAATTCAAATTTCTTAGAGCTGGATTTGGTTATAAATTAAAAATTTATGAAAAAGGAAAATCATTACTTTATATTGATTTAAATCATGATTATATGATTAATTGGGATAATAATTCCACATATAATCCAACTACCCTTTTAGGCTTGAGTTATTTCTACAATGATTAATAGTCAAATACAATTTATTTATGTTTAAAATATTATTATGTCAATTTTTCGTAATAGTAAGCATTTAAAATCACTTTATAAACTAAATTTGTCGACAAATAAACAATGGCATAATTTTTGTTAATTTAAATTATTAAAAAATATACACATGGCAAAAAAAGGCAATATAAATGTACAAACCGAAAACATATTTCCGATTATTAAACAGTTCTTATATTCTGACCATGAGATCTTTCTCAGAGAGTTAGTTTCAAATGCTGTTGATGCTACCCAAAAAGTTAAAACATTAAAATCAATTGGTGAATTAAAAACTGACATCAATAAATTAAGAGTTGAAGTAATCATTGACAAAAAGAAAAAAACGTTGACTATTAGAGATAATGGTATAGGGATGACAGAAGAAGAGGTTGACAAGTACATTAACCAAATAGCTTTTTCTGGGGCTGAAGAATTTGTAAATAAATATAAAGATGTTGATTCTAAGAATTCAATAATTGGACATTTTGGATTGGGCTTTTACTCTTCATTTATGGTTTCTAAAGAAGTAGAAATCATAACTAAAAGTCAAAAAGCGAATAGTACAGCTGTAAGATGGACTTGTGATGGCTCGCCAAATTATACTATTGAAAAAACAAGTAAAAAAACTAAAGGCACAGATATAATACTTCATATCGATGAAGACTCAAATGAATTTCTTGAAGAAAACAGAATCAGTGAAATTTTAAATAGATACTGTAAGTTTTTACCGGTAGAAGTGAAATTTGGTACAAAAAGTATTTTTGTTGATGACCCATCAGGTAAAAAAGATGATAAAGGGCAAATTAAACAAATTGAGAAAAAAGTTGACAACATAATCAACAACACTTCACCGACATGGACAAAAATCCCACAAGATTTAAACGAAGAGGATTATTCCAATTTTTACAGAGAATTATACCCAACTGAATTTAATGAGCCCATCTTTAATATTCACTTAAATGTTGACTATCCATTTAATTTGACTGGAATATTATACTTTCCAAAATTAAAGAACAACTTGGAAGTACAGAAAAACAAGATTAACTTATATAGTAATCAGGTGTTTATTACTGATAATGTTGAAAATATAGTTCCTGAGTTTTTGACACTATTACATGGTGTAATTGACTCTCCAGATATACCGCTAAATGTATCTCGATCCTATCTTCAGGCAGATGGTAATGTGAAAAAAATATCAAAATATATTACCAAGAAAGTTGGCGATAAACTCGTTAGTATGTTCAAAAATGATAGAGAAGATTTTGAAAGTAAATGGGATGAAATCAAAGTTTTTATAGAATATGGAATGCTTACTGAGGATAAGTTTTTTGAAAAAGCAAAAGACTTTTGTCTATTTAAAAATACAAAAAATGAATACTCTACATTCAACGAATTAATTGAGCGAGTCAAGGATAATCAAAGTAACAAACACGATAAAACCATTATTCTTTACACCCACAATAAAGAGGAACAAGACAGTTTTATTAATTCTGCTTCAGAAAAGAATTATGAAGTGATTGAGCTAGATGGTCCTCTCGTAAGCCATTTGATTTCAAAATTAGAATCTGAAAACAGCAATGTGCAATTTTCGAGAGTTGATGCAGATACCATTGATAAGCTCATTGAGAAAGAAGAAAAAACCCCTTCATTATTAAGTGAAGAAGAGGAAAAAACTCTTAAAGAGATAATTGAAAAGAAAATTGATGATAAGAAATTCAATGTTCAAATTGAAAGTTTATCAACCTCAGACTCTCCTTTCATCATTACGCAAAGTGAGTTTATGCGTAGAATGAAAGAGCAACAACAACTCTCTGGAGGAACGAATGTTTTTGGAGAACTACCTGAAAGCTACAATTTGGCAGTAAATTCAAACCATCCAATAACTAGTAGACTATTAAACGAAAGTGATGAAAATATTCAATCAGATCTTATTAGCCAAATTCTTGATTTAGCGTTATTATCTCAAGGTCTTCTTAAAGGAAAAAATTTGACTGAATTTATTACTAGAAGCGTGTCAATGATTAATAGTGAGAAATAAAATTTAATTTATTCCCAACTTATTGAATATACAATGAATTGACTGTTGAAATTTTTTTGTTGATCCATATTGGCTTATATTTGTACTAAATTCTTTATCCAATGTTTATCAATAGAATATTATTTGTTATTGTATTATCACTTTTGGGCTTAAGTACAAAAAGTCAAATTGTTATAAGCGAGTATTCTGCTGCAAATTATGATAACTTCAATGATAACTATGGTCAAAACGAAGATTGGTTTGAACTATATAATCCTTCCGAAATAGCTGTAAACCTAAACGGTTACTATATAAGTGATAAAAATAATAATATTACTAAATGGCAATTCACTTCTGATGTTAACATCAATCCTAACGAACACTTGGTTATTTTTTGTTCTGGTAGAAATGAGATTAATGGAGGTAATATTCACACCAGCTTCAAGCTTCATCAAACAAAAGGTAATGAATGGATTATTTTAACCGATCCTGACGGAATAACTGTTATTGATTCTGTATTTATTAGACCTTGCCTAACCAATTCGTCAAGAGGTAAATTGAATTATACAGACAATACAAAAGGAGTTTTTACTGTACCAACTCCAGGAGCTATCAATACTGGAGGATTTATTGATTATTCATCAACACCATCATTTACTCCTGCTGCTGGTATTCATAACAATCCTATCAATGTGACTATATCTGCTGATTTAGGAACAACTATATACTTCACTACAGATGGAAGTTTGCCAGATAATTCAGACACAGAATATAATGGGCCTATACCAATAAATAATACTACAGTTTTAAAAGCTGTTGCTTACAGTGATGATCCAAACATTTTACCGAGCTTCATGGAATTTGGCACCTATTTCATCGGAGCATCACATACCGTTAAAATTCTCTCTGTTTCAGGAAGGGAGTCAAATAATCCTAACACTCCTGAGTTATATGAATTGATTGCTGGAGGAAATCAAATAGAGCCTTTTGGAACTTTTGAGATCTATAACCCTGATGGTAGTTTATTTGACAAAGCTAGAGGTGAGTTTAACGAACACGGAAATGACTCTTGGGCCTATCAACAAAGAGGATTTGATTACATCACTAGAGATCAATTTGGTTACAACTATGCAATTAAAGGTGAAGTTTTTAACGATATTGATAGGGATAGATTCCAAAGATTTATTGTAAAATGTGCTGCAAACGACAACTATCCGTTTGCTTACGGAAGCTCAGGGGCACATATCAGAGATGCTTATGTACAATCTCTTTCACAAGTTGCTGAGTTGAGACTTGATGAACGTTCACACGAGTCCTGCGTCATGTATCTAAATGGTGAATATTGGGGCGTTTACGAACTACGAGAAAAAGTGGATGACTTAGACTATACAGATAAATATTACGACCAAGATTCTGTAGCATTTCTAAAAACTTGGGGCGGGACATGGGTAGATGTATTAACAGATGGACAAAACCCTAACGATGTTGAAAATTTATGGGATGATATAAGAGACTATATAACCGGAAATGACATGAGTATTCAAGCCAATTATGAATACGTTAAAGATCGTTACAATGTTGGAAGTTTAATTGATTACTTTATTCTTAATTCTTATATAGTAAATTCAGATTGGCTAAATTGGAATACAGCATGGTGGAGAGGTCTCAAAGAGGATGGAGACAAAAAGAAATGGCGCTACGCTCTCTGGGATATGGACAATACTTTTGACCACGGTGCTAATTACACAGGTATTCCTAATGATGGTCCTGATGCCGACCCTTGTGACCCTGAATCATTTGGAAATGTTGGAGGTCAAGGGCACATCCCAATATGGAATTCTTTGATTGAAAATGAAGAGTTTTTTGATAATTATATAAACAGATGGTCAAACCTTTCGAATTCTTATTTATC
>CESP01048220.1_pt1 | contig 35763 bp, 38 predicted proteins | sample 531211 | NCBI WGS metagenome assembly CESP01 (sample SAMEA2622074, study PRJEB7988) | marine metagenome | biome: marine biome (ENVO:00000447); feature: surface water layer (ENVO:00002042); material: "saline water (ENVO:00002010), including plankton (ENVO:xxxxxxxx)" | depth 5 m | reverse complement strand
TAAGAAAAATTTAGCAAACTTAAAATTATGTTTAATTCAATATTCCCTAAAATACACAAAGAAGGTTATAAATTTTTAGCTATATCAATATTAACAACCTTTATTATATTATTCTTCTCTAAATTCTTAGGAAGCATATTTATATTAGTTACTTTTTGGGTTTATTATTTCTTTAGAGATCCAGATAGATTTTCAATAAATGATGACAAATATTTAGTGAGCCCTGCTGATGGATTAATTACAGATATTTCAGAAAAATCAGGTCCTGAAGAACTGAGATTAGAAAACACATCTTATACAAGAGTTAGTGTTTTTATGAATGTGTTCAACTGCCATGTTAATCGAATTCCATCGTCTGGAAAAGTCGAAGAAATTTTTTATAAACCCGGTAAGTTTTTAAACGCGTCTTTAGATAAAGCAAGTGAGGAAAATGAGAGAAATTATTTTAAAATAAAACTAAACAACGGAGAGGAAATTATAATTGTCCAAATAGCTGGTCTGATAGCCAGGAGAATAGTCTGTGAGGTAGAACAAGGTCAAAATTTAAAACAGGGCGACAGAATTGGGATGATTAGATTTGGAAGTAGAGTTGATATATATTTTAAGAATAAAAAAATCCTAGCAAAGCTTGGGCAAAACGTTATAGCTGGAGAAAGTTTATTAGCTTGTGAATAATGGAAGATAAAAAAAAATTTAAATTAGTTTCATCAAAAAAAACAAGATATTTACTTCCAAATATTTTAACTTTAGCTGGAGTTTGTCTTGGAATAAGTTCAATAAAATTTTCTATTGATGGTAATTTTAGCTTAGCAGTAACTTTAATTTTATTTGCAGCAATTTTAGATGCTTTAGATGGAAGAATAGCTAGATTAATTCAAGGGACATCAGAATTCGGAAAGGAACTGGACTCTTTGACGGACTTTGTAAGTTTCGGTATTGCACCAGTATTTATATTGTATTTCTGGGAATTAAATAATTATGGAAAATTAGGATGGGCAATTACTCTTATCTATTCCGTTTGTTGTGTTTTAAGATTAGCTAGATTCAATTTAACAAAAATAGAAGAGTCCCAACCATGGAAAAATAATTTTTTTGAGGGTGTACCTTCTCCAGCAGGAGGATTGTTAATTTTAATGCCATTAATTTACGAGTTGACTAGTTTAAATATCAATTTAAATATTAGGCAATTTACACCCTATCTAACCGTGTTAATAGCAATACTGCTAGTGAGTAAAATCCCAACATTATCTTTGAAAAAAATTTCTATTTCACCAAAGGCTACAGTTTTTTTATTATTAGGAATAGGCGTGGTTTTTATTGCACTTTTATTTTACACTCTTGAAACTCTTTTGATTTTTGGCATAGGGTATTTAATTTCAATACCTATAAGTATTATAGTCTATACAAATCAAAATAAAAAAAATTATGATAAAATGTCCGAAGATAATCATGAAGATATTTTATAATGAAAAAATCAAAAAGGGTAAAAAAAACTAATTCGTGGAGAATTAAGCAGCACAGAGATCAATTTTTTAAAAAATCAAAGACTTTAGGTTATCGTTCAAGAGCATCGTTCAAATTAATCGAGCTAAATAAAAAATATAAATTTATTAAAGCCAATACAAATTTGTTAGATTTAGGATCATTTCCAGGTGGATGGTCTCAGGTAGCAAGACAAATTATCAAGTCAGGTAAAATCATGTCCGTAGATTTAAAGGAGATGGAACCTATAAAAAATGTGGAATTTTTAAAGGGAGACATCCTTAAAAAAAATATTAAAAAGGAAGCATTGGGTTATTTTAATGGCAATTTAGATGTCATAATATCAGACATGGCTGCCGATACCACTGGTAACAAATCTTTAGATGCGATAAGAACAAATCAGTTATGTGCTGAGGTTATTAATTTTTCCAAGACAACACTTAAACCTAAAGGTGTATTGATTTCAAAGCTTTTTATGGGAGAGGACTTTATAGAAGTTAAAAATCTAGCAAAATCTATATTCAAAAAAATAAACTTTTTTAAACCAGAATCTAGCAGAAAAGAGTCAAAGGAAACTTATTTACACTGCGAAACTTTAAAGTCTTTATAAATATTAATAATTGTATATAAGTTTATATGGAAACAATTAAAGAAGCTCTAACCTTTGATGATGTTTTACTGCTTCCAAAGTATTCAAGAATATTACCTGTAAATACAGATATTTCGTTACAATTAACAAAAAAAATTTTTCTTAAAGTTCCTTTTTTGACATCTGCCATGGATACAGTAACAGAGTCTTTAATGGCCACAGCAATTGCAAAAGAAGGCGGATTAGGAGTTATTCATAGAAATTTAAATATTAAAGACCAATCAAAAGAAGTAATAAAAGTAAAAAATAAAAAATTATTAGTAGGAGCTGCAGTAGGAACGAATAAAGATGATCTGGATAGAGTCAGATCTTTAATATCAAACGGTGCTGATTTAATTGTCATTGATACAGCTCATGGACATAGTGAAAAGGTTATTAAAACTCTATTAACTATAAAAAAAATTGTAAAAGATACGCCTGTTTGTGTTGGCAATATTGCCACTGGCGAAGCAGCAAAACAATTATATAATTCAGGAGCAGATGTAATTAAGGTAGGAATAGGCCCAGGATCTATTTGCACTACAAGAATGGTAGCTGGAATAGGCGTGCCTCAAATTTCTGCAATTATTGACGTTAAAAAAGCACTTTATAAAAAAAAAATAAGCATAATTTCAGATGGAGGCATTAAATTTTCTGGGGATGTCGCAAAAGCTTTAGCTGCAGGAGCTGACGCAATAATGATGGGTTCAATATTTGCTGGAACGGATGAGAGTCCTGGCAAAAAGTTTAAAGACAAAGGTAAAATTTATAAACAATATAGAGGCATGGGGTCAATTGGAGCAATGTCCGCAGGATCAGCTAATAGATATTTTCAAAAGAATTTTAAAGATAAATCAAAATTTGTGCCCGAAGGGGTTGAAGGAAGAGTTGAATATAAAGGAAAAGTGTCAAAAATTATTTATCAACTACAAGGTGGTTTGAGATCTTCAATGGGATATATTGGAGCAAAAAATTTAAAAGAATTAAATAAAAAAGGAAAATTTGTTAAAATTACTAAAGCAGGATTTTATGAAAGTATGGTTCATAGTGTAGAAATGACACAGAAATCGATAAATTATAAGTTATGACAAAACATTTAATAATCATTTTTTTTATTTTTTTCTTATTACCTAATATAGCATTTGCTAAATCGAAATATTTTCAAGAGGGAATTGATTTATACAATAAAAAGAAATACAAAGACGCAAAATTTAAATTTGAACAAGATATAGTTTTTAATCCAAAAAGTGAATTATCATATTTGTATTTATCAAAAATTTTTAATAAACAAGATGATAAAAATTTAGAGGAGCAGAATTTAAAAGTAGTAATTTTATTAAATCCAAAGAATGAGGAAGCAATTTATAATCTTGCAAAATTAAAATTAGACTCATCGGATTATCAAAAAAGTAATGAATTAAATAAAAATTTAAAATCAATATGCGTTAATTTTTGTGATTTAAGTGATAAATTAAAGATTGAAATTGAAAATTTATCTAAAAAATAAATGCAATTTCATAAAGATAAAGAGAAGATTTTAATAATTGATTTTGGTTCACAGGTAACAAAACTTATAGCTAGACGTGTCAGAGAATTGGGTGTTTACTCTGAAATAATCACCCCAAAAGATCTAACAAAATTAAAAGAATATAAAAATATTAAAGGTTTAATATTTTCTGGAGGACCATCTACTGTTACTAAAAAAAAATTTGAGAGTGTACCTAAAAGATTATTTGATACAAAAATTCCAATACTAGGTATATGTTATGGATTACAGTTAATTGCAAAATTGTTTGGAGGTAAAATTAAACCTTCAAAAAACAGAAGAGAATTCGGAAGAGCTTTTTTATACAGAAAAAATAATTCGCTTTTATTAAAAAATTATTTAAATTCTCCAAAATCTGTTTGGATGAGCCATGAAGATGCTGTAGTTAAAGTTCCTAAAAATTTTAAAATTATCGCATCAACTAAAGACTCGAAATTAACAATTATTGAAAATACAAAAAAAAAAATTTATGGCGTTCAGTTTCATCCTGAAGTTACTCACACTGATAATGGAAAAAAAATATTTCAAAATTTTTTGTTTCTAATTTGTAAAATAAGAAAAAAGTGGAGTGTTCAGTCGCAAAAAAAAAGATTAATAAAAGAGATTAAAAATAGCGTAAAGACAGAAAAAGTTATATGCGCATTATCCGGCGGTGTTGACAGCAGTGTTGTTGCCTTATTAGTTAATAAAGCAATTAAAAAGAATCTTATATGTATAATGGTAGATACAGGTCTTATGAGAAAAAATGAATTTAAACATACTTATAAAATTTTTAAAAAAAGATATAATTTAAACGTTAAAATTATTAATGCTTCAAAACTATTTTTAAAAAATTTAAAAAATGTTTCAAACCCTGAAAAAAAAAGGAAAATTATTGGCAATCTATTTATAAAAGTATTCGAAAAAGAGTCAAAAAAATACAAAAATTTAAAATATTTAGCTCAAGGTACTCTTTACCCAGATATAATTGAAAGTAGATCTTCAACAGGAAGCAAATCTTCAAAAATAAAATCTCATCATAATGTGGGGGGGTTGCCTAAAAAAATGAATCTTAAGTTGATCGAGCCTCTCAAAGAATTTTTCAAAGATGAGGTAAGAATTTTAGGTAAATCTTTAGGGTTAATTAACGAGATTAATTATAAACATCCATTTCCTGGGCCAGGTCTTGGTATTAGAATTGTGGGAAACATTACACCGGAAAAAGTAAAAATACTTCAGGAAGCAGACTATATTTTTATTAATGAACTTATGAAAAATGGCTTATACAGTAAAATATGGCAAGCATATGCAGCTTTGCTTCCTATAAAAACAGTAGGTGTTATGGGTGACACAAGAACATATGAAAATATTTGTTTACTTAGAGCTGTTACTTCCGAGGACGGGATGACTGCTGATTATTTCAGCTTTCCAAAGTATTTTATAGATAATATTTCTAATAAAATTATAAATAACGTTAAAGGAATTAATAGAGTTGTTTATGATGTGACTTCAAAACCACCAAGTACTATTGAGTTAGAATAATGAATAAAAAAATAAAACAAATATTATTAAAAAAAAATAAGTCAAAAATAGTTAGTCTCACAGCTTATTCTAAAAATATTGCAAAAATTTTAGATAAACATATTGATATAATTTTAGTTGGCGACTCAATGGCTAACGTACTTTATGGACACAAGAATACTCATGGCATTTCTTTAGAAAATATCATTCAACATGCCTTAAGTGTAAAGATGGGTGTTAAAAAATCATTACTTGTCGTTGATATGCCAAAAGGGAGTTATAATAATTTTCAAAATGCAAAAAAAAACGCAATGTTTATTATGAAAACCACAAAATGTGATGCTATCAAAATAGAAAGTAATAAAAGTAATTACAAAATTATAGAGGGACTTGTGAAAAAAAAAATTCCTGTAATGGGTCACGTGGGATATACACCACAGTTTAAAAACAAGTTTAAAATTGAAGGACAGACGAAATTAGAAATTAATAAATTATTAAAAGAGGCAAAATTAATTGAGAAAGCTGGCGCATTCTGTATAGTCTTAGAGTGTTTATCACCTTCTTCTGCAAAATTAATTACTAGCAAATTAAATATTCCAACGATCGGAATAGGATCTTCCGTACATTGTGATGGTCAAATATTAGTAACAGACGACATGCTTGGTTTAAGCGGTTTTTATCCAAAATTTGTTAAAAAATATGCTAAGCTAGATAGAATAATTGAAAAAGCTATAAAAAAATATACTAGGGCAGTTAAACTTAAAAAATTTCCAACAATAAATAATTATTTAAATGGAACAAAACGCAGAAAATAAAGCAGATTTTAAAAATAGATCAATTAATTTTTATATATTACACAAAATCAAAATCTTAACTTTAGCTATTATTTTAATAATTTTTTTCACTTTTATGATTTTTTTAAATTATAAAAATGAAAAAGATAATGAGTTAGTTGCGGAAAATTACATAAAAGCTGGTATTTATCTAGCATCTAATAAAAAAAAAGATGCAATCAAAATTTATGATAATATAATTTTAGGTAAAAATGATTTTTATTCAATTTTATCTTTAAATACAATTATAGAAAAAAATTTAATTTCAGATCAAAAGACAATTATTAAATATTTTGAAATTTTAGAAGAAAAAATTTCTAATAGAGAACAAGAGAATTTAATATTATTGAAAAAAGCTTTATATTTGATTAAAATTGAGAATGTTCAAAATGGAAACAAGTTATTAAAAAGTTTAGCCGAAAGAGATACGATACTTAAAACCGTTGTTCAAGATCTTCTTAAAAATAGATAAATGAAATTATTTTTCGTTTTTTTAATTTTGCTATTCACATCAAGCTGTTCATTTGATAACAGGTCTGGAATATGGAAAAATGACACAAAAATTTCTAAAAAAGAGTCAGGATTTTTTAAAGATTTTAAACAAATAGGTACTCGTCAATCAAATTTCAACGAAATAATCGAATTAAAAAAAAAAATTAATTTTGATATACCAAAAAAAATTAACAACAATAAATGGGAAGATGTTTATTATAATCAATCTAACAATCAAGTAAATTTTACTTTCGATGAGAAGAAAAATTTAATTTTCAAAAGTAAAAATATTTCAAAATATAAAATAAAAAAATTATATTTATACGATAAAGGTAATCTTATATTTACAGATGAAAGAGGCAATTTAATCGTTTTTTCAATAAAAACAAATAAGATCATTGCTAAATTAAACTTTTATAAAAAAAAATATAAAAAGGTTAAAAAAAATCTGAATATTGTTGTAAATAATAGTATTATTTATACATCAGATAATTTAGGTTTTATTTATGCATATGATTATAACAATAAAAAGGTTTTATGGGCTAAAAATAATAAAATTCCATTTCGATCAAACTTAAAAATTTTTAATAATAAACTGATAGCTTCTGATCAAAATAATAGAATAAGTATTTTCGATAAAAAAAACGGAAATATTTTAAAATTAATTCCAACTGAAGAAACAAAAATAAAAAACGATTTTGAAAATAATTTCTCTATAAATAAAAGATTTATTTTTATGTTAAACACATATGGGTCATTATATTCAATTAATAATAAAAATAATAATGTAAAATGGGTTACAAATTTAAATCAATCTATAGACATAAATCCAAGTAATTTATTTAATGGTCATGAATTAGTTAGTAATGAAGATTATGTAATTGTCTCATCTGTCGATGCAACTTACATTATCAGTTCTATAAATGGTGCGATAATAAGTAAATTCAACATTGTCTCAAAAGTAAAGCCACTAATTATAAAAAATCATCTTTTTTTAGTTTCATCAAATAATCTATTAATATGTATAAATATTGAAACCTCAGAAATAGTTTACTCCTTAAATATTGATAAAAAGATAGCAGAATTTCTAAAAATTAAACAAGAGTCGTCAGTATTAGAAGATATTTTGTTCGCAAATAATAAAATTTTAATACAATTGAAAAATAGTTATATAGTAGAATTTGATATTAAAGGCGATCTCATAAATATATTTAAGTTAAAAAACAAAATTAATTCAAAATTAATATTTATCGACAATTCAATTTTATATTTAAATAAAAATAATAAATTAATAGTATTAGGTTAATTATTTGATTTTCCACTTAATAAAGATAATTGTTTGACTTTTAGTCCCTCTAGATTATCAGAGGGTTTTATTGGATATTCCCCTGTAAAATAGTGATCACTAAATTGCGGGTAGTTATTATTTCTATTTTTGCCAATTAAAGCTTTATATAAACCCTCAAGACTTAAAAATTTCAAACTTTTTGCTTTAATTAGTTTACACATTTCTTGATTACTTTTATTATGAGCAAGCAATTCCTCCTTTGTTGGCATATCTACACCATAAAAATCAGGAAATTTAATTTCAGGACTAGCAATTCTTACATGAACTTCTTTAGCTCCACTTTCATAAAGCATTGCCACAATTTTATTACAAGTAGTGCCTCTTACAATAGAATCGTCAATTAAGATAATCGATTTATTTTTGACTATAGATTTTGTAGAACTTAATTTTAACTTAACGCCTAAACTTCTTATACTTTGTGTAGGCTCAATAAAAGTCCTTCCCACGTAATGATTTCTTATGAGTCCTAACTCAAATTTTTTGTTAGATTGTTCAGCAAAACCTAACGCTGAAGGCACACCTGAGTCCGGTACAGGCACGACAAAATCAGCTTGAACGTCAGTTTCTTTTGCTAGCTCAATACCTAGCTTTTTTCTATACTCATATGCACATTGATTATTAATAATGCTGTCTGGTCTTGCAAAATAAAGATATTCAAAAACACATGGCCTTGCTTTTTGTTTAGGAAATGGTTTTATAGACTTAAGCTCCTCGTTTTCTACAATTATAATTTCTCCATTTTCAACTTCTCTGAGAAAGGTCGCTCCGATAATATCAAGAGCACATGTTTCAGATGCCAATATATAAGAATTTTTTAATTTACCGATTACTAATGGTCTTATGCCGTAGGGATCCCTAACACCGACTAATTTTTTGTTAGTCATTAAAACCAGTGAGTAACCTCCTTGAATTTGAAAAAGAGTATCGATTAATTTATCTATAAATTTTTTTCTTTTAGATTTAGCTATAAGTTGAACTATAGTCTCTGTATCACTTGTAGTTCTGAAAATTGCTCCATCTCTTACCAGAGTGTCTCTTAGTAATAAAGCATTAGTTAAATTTCCATTGTGAGCAACACTTAATCCACCCATGTGTAAGTCTGCAAAAAATGGTTGAATATTCCGTAAAGAGGTTTCTCCAGTTGTTGAGTATCTGTTGTGTCCTATGGCAAAATTTCCAGATAGCTTTTTTAGGATTTTCGAGTCAGTAAAATGATCACCAACCAAACCTTGTCTTTTTTCTGAATGATAATTTTTTCCATCATAAGATACAATACCGCAACCTTCTTGCCCTCTATGTTGTAAAGCATGCAATCCCAAAGCTACCATAGCAGAGGCATCTTCGTGGTTAGATATTCCAAAAATACCACATTCTTCTCTTAACTTATCATAACTATAATTTTTCAATTTTTTCTTTTGTATCAATGAAATCCTCACTAGAAGGAAATTCCTCTATTAGTATCTCACTGCCTTTGCTTATTAAATTAAATGAAAAAGCATCTTCTGCTGATATACCCCAATTTTGGTAAGGATAAAACCAATTAAAAATAGAAAATAAGCATATAGAGACGATGTAACCCTTAAAAAAACCAAATAAAAAACCAAAAACTTTATCTATCGGACCTACTCCAGTCCACGTAACAGCTTTACTTAAAGTTTTCCCAATTAAAATTATTACAAAAAGAGTGATAATGAAAATTGCTATACCTAAACCTAAACTATTGATAAATTCAGACTGAATATAATCACTTACTATTGGCTGTAATTTTGGAACAAGGATAATTGTAACTACAGTAGACAGCACCCATTTCATGAACGAAATTAAGCTTAAAGAAAAACCATTTAAAAAACATTGAATTACGTTGTAGGTTAGAATTATAAAAAAAAATACATCAAATAAATTAATACCCTCAATGAAGTCTTTTATTATATCAGCCATTAATTTCGAATTTCTTTTTCTTTACCGAATGGTTGATAAGTAAGGATTAATTTTGGCAACAATGTTAAAACTGAAATCATTGCTAATAACATTGCTATACCTGTGAAGATACCAAAATAAATAGTTGGAATAAAATTTGATAAGACTAAAATTGAAAAACCAAATATAATGGTAATAGAAGTATTTAAAATAGCTATTCCAACAGTACTATGGCATCTGTCTAAAGTTTCATTATAATTGTTAATTTTTTTAAATTCCTCTTTAAATCTGTAGATATAATGAATGCTATTATCAACAGCGATACCTATAGTGATAGCTGCTATAGTTATAGTCATCATATCTAGCGGGATACCTAACAAGCCAATAATGCCTAAGATAAAGAAAGCAGCTAAAAAGTTAGGAACAATACCTATTAATGCAAGAGTAGAATTTCTAAATAAAACAAAAAACATTAAATAAATTCCGAGTATTACTACTCCTAAAGTCAATATTTGTGATTTGAACAGACTTTGTAGTAAATTATTGAATAAAATCAAAACACCAACTAACTTATACTCGTCTTTATTAAAACCTAATTTAGTATTTAAATCCGAATTAATTTTATCGATTAAATCATTTCTTCTTAAATCTTTTAAAGAGTCTTTAATTCTTATACTTATTCTAGCCTCATCTTTTTCGACTGAAATGTAAGGTGATACAATCTCTTTCTTTATTGCTTCTGGTATTTTACTGTACAAGACTGCAATTTCTAAACTTTGTAATTCTTTATTATTTAAGTCTTCTGCTACTCTTAAAATTGATCCAAATGATAAAACTTTTCCAATTTCAGGTAAGGAGTCTAAATAATCATGAACTTTTATAATTTTATCCATTTTATCTCTAGTAAACCAATATTTAGATTTATCTTCTTCATTATCATTAACTTCTTCATCCCATTCATCAAATTCGTCATTTTCACTTTTCGTTTCTTTTAAGTTCGAAGGAAACTTAAGTATAATATTTAAAGGGGTAGTTCCACCTAGGTCATCATCAATTTTTTTCATTCCTTTATAAATTTCAGTTTCTTTATCGAAATAATTTATAAAACTATTTTCCACTTCAAGTTTTGTAATACCAATTATGCTTAGTATAATTATTAAACAAGTAGTCCCAAAAATTAAAAATTTATTTTTTTTAGCAAAAGAGCCTAGAACAGATGTTATTAAGGATTTTTCTGTATTTTTAAGACCTATTTCGTTTTCAGAGGCAATTAGACTAATTAATGACGGCAACAAAAGAAAAGTTACTAGAAATGAAACAATCAATCCTAAAGTCATCATCCAACCAAAATCTATAATAGGTTTAATGCCACTTAATACTAAGGATAGGAACGCACATATTGTTGTAAGGACAGTATAAAGAATTGGTAAAGACATCTTTCTACTTGCTTCAAATATAGTTTCATTTTTTGTTAAGTTAGGAAATTCTTTTTTTAATTGTAAAAATCTTACAGTTAAATGAATATTCATCGCCATGTTTAAAATAAGCATTAATGCAATAAAGTTTGATGAAATAACTGTTACTTTCCAGCCTATTAAACCTAATAAGCCAATCATTATTATAACCGAAGTTGCACAGCCCAATAATGGCATTATTACCCATTTTAAATTTCTAAATATAAACCACAGAGTAAGCACAATAAAAATAAATACCCCAATGCCGAAAACAACTATATCATTCTTAATGTAACTCATCATATCATCTGCAATCATGGGAATGCCACCTAAATAAATTTTGGCATTTTCACCATATTTACTAATCACATCTCTTATTTCAGTAATATTTTGATGATTCCTAGTATTATATAAATTTTTGTAATCTTCGTATTCTTTAATAAACTTTTTATAATTTATCTTTTCCTCTTTTGATAAACCTGCTTCATTAGACTGATCAAAATATTTATCTTTAATTTTTATATATTCTGCTAATCTTTCATCTTTCTTTAAATAAACAACAATACCAGATGTTTTACCATCTTTGCTTATTACATAATCTTTATAAATGGGACTATTGATAATTTCGTCAAAACCTCTGTCTCTATCTATTTCAGGGTAAGCAAGCGTTTTATAATTTTTAAGCCTCTCCATTAAACCCTCATCCGTACTTTTTAATAGGGGAACATCTATTACGGTAACCACACTATCTACCCATGTTAACTTCTCGATTTTTGATTTAAGCAATTGTAGATTTAAGATAGTCTCTTTTTCAGTAAAACTTGAAACAGGGGTATAAGTTAATACTAGAAAATCTTTAAAACCGTAAGTTTCGTTTACCTCTCTTAAATATTTAAGGTCGGGATCCCCCTCTAGTAAAAGAGCATCTGAAGAGGCATCCAAATTAAAGTTTTTAGATTGGTAAAGTGAAAATATTATAAAAATTGTTAAAAAAAAAAGAGTAATTTTTGAAAAGTCAGTGATTATTTTTTTATAAATGCTAGCTAACATTAGAACAATTCAGATATAACCTAATTTCTTTATAACTAAAGAAAAAACTAAGTCTAATTTCTGGTTAAATCTTTAAATTTAGTGTAAATTCCTTCAAACTCTACTTTTATAGTGCCTGTAGGACCATGTCTTTGTTTACCTAAAATAATATCAGCTAGGCCATATACATCATTCATTTTCGACTGCCACTCAGCATACTCTATAGAACCTTCCTTTGGTTTTTTTCTCTCTAAATAATAAGCTTCTCTGTATACAAACATTACAACATCTGCATCTTGTTCTATAGAGCCAGACTCCCTCAAATCAGCTAATTGAGGCTGTTTATCATCTCTTTGTTCCACAGCCCTAGATAATTGAGATAGCGCAAGAACTGGAACTGAAAGTTCTTTAGCTAAAGCTTTTAATCCTTGAGTAATTTCTGAGATTTCTTGAACTCTATTATCAATTTTACTAGAATTCGATCTCATTAATTGAATATAGTCAACCACAATCAAACTAAGCCCTTCGAGTCTTTTAATTCTTCGAGCTCTATTGCTTAAGGCAGCAATTGTTATAGCTGGAGTTTCGTCAATATATAAAGGCAAATTATAAATATTTCTAGAAGTTTCGATATATCTATTTATTTCTTCTTCCGTTACTTTTCCCCGTCTTATATCATCTGATTTAATTCTAGCTTGTTCTGATAAAATTCTTGTTGATAATTGTTCTGAAGACATTTCTAAAGAAAAAAAAGCGACCGAAGTTTTTTCTTGACGTTTTAAAATATTTTGTGCTGCGTTATAAGCTATATTAGTTGCTAGCGCTGTTTTACCCATAGAAGGTCTACCAGCTAAAATAACTAAATCAGATTTATGCAGTCCCCCCAATTTTTCATCTAATTCCGTTAAACCAGTAGGGACCCCTACTAAACCTTGATCATTTTGCATTGCTAGAGTTGCCATTTGTATAGTTTGATCTAAAGCATGATTAAATTTTTTAAAAGATTGACTGAAACTCCCTCTTTCAGCAAGATTGAAAAGCGATTTCTCTGTATTTTCAATTATCTTTTCAGCATTTAATTTTTCTGAATTTGCATTTAACGTATCACTAGATAAATTGTCAGAAATTTGAACTAATTCTCTTCTTAAATACATTTCATGAATTATTTTCGCATAATCAATAGCCTGCTTTGACGATCCTGAAAATCTAGTTAGTTTGACTAAATACTCTGTACCTCCGACTTCATTCAACATATTATCTTTCTCGAAAAAATTTTTTAATGTAATTGGATTAGCAATCATTCCTTTGTTATTAAGAGTTTCTATCACCTCATAAATTTTAATGTGAGCTGGATCATAAAATATTGTGGAGTCGATTATGGTAGATATTTCATCAATAATATCATTATTTACTAATATTGAGCCCAGTAGAGCCTGTTCAGCCTCTAAATTAGACGGTTGCTTATCACTTAATTTGTTTTGAAGAGATTTAATTTCTTTCACTTAATAAATATAGAGCCTCAATTACATCTATAAAGAAAAAAGTTTTGCACTTTTTTTAAGCGCTGTGGAAAAGTTATTTAGATTGAATTTTGTCTATTTTAATAGATATTGTTGCCTGCACTTCAGAATGAAAGTTGATAGAAGCTTTGAATAAACCAATCTTATTTAATTCTTCTTTGAGTAGTATTTGAGAGGGACTAACATCAGCGTTTAATTGACTCGCAATCATGTTTGTTATTTCTTTTGGTTTGATAGAGCCGTACAAATCACCGTTCTCTTTACATTCTTTTTTTAAAACAATCGCCTTTTTATTTACTAAATCAGCAGTTTTGATAAATTTTTTTTTTAATTCAATATTTTTTTTATTTAATTCTGATTTTTTTTTTAATACAAATTCTTCGTTTTCTTTATTAAATCTCAAAGCTTTATCGTATTTTAAAAGAAAGTTTCTGCCGTAACCATTTTTTACAGTCACTTTGTCACCAATTTTTCCTAAATTAATCAAGTTTTCTAATAAAATAACTTCCATTATAACAATCCTAGAATTTTAGCTCTTTTAATTTCTCTATTTAATTTCTTTTGTTTACTGAAAGAAACGGAAGTAAATTTAGCGGAAATAATTTTACCGTTATCTGATATATATTTTCTTAAGAGACTGACATTTTTATAGTCCACTATAGGGGCGTTTTTAACAGAAAGAGGACATTTCTTAGAAAATTTTCCATCGTTCTTTTGAAACAAGCTTAGCTTATTGAGAGAGTTAGACCCTTTCTTTTGAAATTTTTTATTTTTCCTTTTCATTTTTTATCAATCTTTTTGAAAAATTCGCTCTTTGTATCAAGTCTTTTATATTTTACTATCAAATGCCTAATTATAGCTCTGTCAACTTTAATTTTTTTTTGAATCTCATTTATTGTTTCACTACTACCCTCAAATTTATAATGTATATAAAATCCTTTTTTGTATTTCTTTATTTTTTTCGCAAGATTTAACAAACCCCAGTCTTCAATCTTAATTACTTGACCTGAAGATTTATTTATTAAGTCATTATATTTTTCCTTAATATGTTTGATCTCTTTTTCAGCTAAATCTTGTCTTGCAATTACAGTATTTTCGTAAAAAGCCATTTTATTAACAGTCAAATTTTAATTGTAAAATGTGGTTTATACTATAATAAAGAATTATAGCAATACTTATAATCATTGAATAAACTATAAAAAATGAACGCTTTATTATTCCCAGGTCAAGGATCTCAATTAATTGGCATGGGGGCAGAATTTTATAATAATTACGAGTTAGTAAAAAAAATTTTCAAATTGGCAGATGAAACGTTAGGATTTTCAATTTCAAAAATTATTTTAGAGGGACCTTCTAATGATTTACAACTTACAAAAAACACCCAGCCAGCAATTTTAACAGTAAGTTACTCAATTTTCAAAGTTTTGAAAGAAGAATTTGATTTTGATTTTAAATCATTTGATTTTTTTTCCGGTCACTCTCTAGGAGAATACAGTGCTTTAGTTAGTTCAGAGTCTTTAGATTTTGAAGATGCAATTTATTTACTGTATGAAAGAGGCAAAGCAATGCAAAACGCTGTTCCAGTGGGAAATGGATCAATGCTTGCAGTTCTTGGGCTTGAAACGGAGGAAATTCAAAATTTAATTGAAAAAGAAAAAAATAAAATTGAAGTTTGTGAAATTGCTAACGATAATGCTTCAGGTCAAGTAATTATAAGTGGAAATAGAAAATGTGTCGAAACTATACAAAATATCTTAAAAGAAAAAAAAATTAAAACTATTCCTTTAAAAGTGAGTGCTCCATTTCATTGCTCATTAATGAAAAAAGCATCTGAAAATATGAGTGAAAAAATAATTAATACTTTATTTAAAAAACCTTTATTTAAAATTATTAATAATGTAGACGCAAAAGTAGAGATAGACCCAAATAAGATTAAAAAAAAATTAATCGACCAAATTTTCTCTACAGTAAAGTGGCGGGAGAGTGTTATTTTTATGAAAAAATCAGGTGTAAAAAACTTTATTGAAATTGGCCCAGGAAAAGCCCTATGTGGAATGGTTAAAAGAACCGTTAAAGATGTTAATTGCTTTTCAATTAATTCAATTGCTGATATTAGAAATTTACTTAATGAATTTAAAAAATAAAAAAGTTTTAATTACAGGAGCCACTGGAGGTATAGGAAATAACTTAGTGGAAACGTTTGATAATTTTGGTGCAACAGTTTTTGCTACCGGCACCAATGTGGAAAAATTAAACAATTTAAAAAAAAAATATCCTAAAATATATACCGAGCCATTTAAACTTCAAGATCATCAAAAAATTGAAAATTTTGTAGAAAAAGTGGACGAAAAACTAAATGGTTTAGAAATATTAATAAATAATGCCGGGATTACTTCGGATAATTTATCTTTAAGACTGACAGAGGATAATTGGAAAAAAGTTATTGATATTAATTTGAATTCTACTTTTTTTATTTGCAAATATTCAATTAAGAAGATGCTTAAAAAAAAATATGGAAAAATTATTAATATCACCTCTATAGTGGGACATACTGGTAATGTTGGTCAAGCGAACTACGCAGCTTCAAAAGCTGGTATGGTAGGCTTATCAAAAAGTCTTGCTCAAGAATACGCGAAAAAAAATATAAATATAAATTGTGTTTCACCAGGTTTTATCAAAACAGAAATGACAGATAAAATTAGTGAGGAATTTAAAAAAATTTTAATTAGCAAAATACCCTCTGGAAGCCTTGGGACCGCTGAAGACGTGTCTAATTGTGTAGCATTTCTTGCATCAGACATGTCAAATTATATAAATGGTGAAACTATTCATGTGAATGGTGGAATGTATATGGCTTGACAATTCTAATTAATAATCTAATAAGAAAACACACTAAAGAAAGGAATTCATGTCTGAAAATGTTAAAGATAAAGTAAAAAAGATAGTAGCAGATCATCTGGGAGTTGAAGAAGAAAAGGTAACGGAGGAGTCAAGCTTTATCGATGATTTAGGCGCTGATAGTTTAGATACTGTTGAATTAGTAATGGCTTTTGAAGAAGAGTTTGGTTCAGAGATTTCTGATAGTGAAGCAGAAAAGATTTTAACAGTAGGTGATGCAATAAAATTTATAGAGAGCAAAGCAAGTTAAAATATCATGCCTCGAGATGAGGAGAATATATTACTGATTTTGTCTTCACCTTCTGGTGCAGGTAAAACAACACTTTCAAAAAAAATTCAACAAAAATACTACAGTTTCAAGATTTCAGTTTCTCACACTACTAGATCTCCAAGGGATAACGAGGTAGACGGAGTTGATTACTATTTTGTAAATAAGGAAAAATTTCAAGAATTGATTGAAAAGAAAAGTTTTTACGAATACGCAAAAATTTTTGAAAATTTTTATGGGACCTCTAAAAAAGAGGTAAATTCAATTATAAAAACTAATGACATTTTATTTGATATAGATTGGCAAGGCACTAAACAATTAACAAGTTTTAAAAATCTTAAGTTAGTTAAAATTTTTTTGACTGCATACGATAAAGAAGAGCTAAAAAAAAGATTAATTAAAAGAAATCAAAATTCTTTAGATGAAGTAGAAACAAGATTAAAATCGTTTGATAATGATATTTTACATTGGAATGATTATGATTACGTTCTCATTAATAAAAATTTGGAGGTTTGTTTTAAACAAATTGAAAAAATAATAATGACAGAAAAAACAAATTTAACCCTTAGTCTCATATAACTCAGCAATCTTATAAAAAATTTCTGGTCTTATCTCTGACGGACGAGATTGTAAATTCAAGTTTTTTATCAATTTAATTTTATCTTTGGAAAGCAATTTTTTAATATTTTTGTTTATCATTTTTCTTTTATTAGAAAAAAGAATATTAGTTACCTTCTCTAAATTTTTTAAATCTTTTATTAAATAGTTAATTTTTTTTTTTGGTTTAAAATGAATTACTATAGACTCTACTTTGGGTTTAGGAAAAAAACAGTTTGGAGATACGTAAAATTTATTTACAGCTTGAAGTCTGTAATTCGTTAAAATTGATATACGTCCATAATTTTTAGAAGAAAATTTACCTAATATTTTTTCACCTAATTCTTTTTGAAACATAAAAATAATGTCACTAATAAAAGAAGGCCATTTTTTACTCCGTAAGATTTTGACAAGAATTTGAGATGAAATATTGTAAGGTAAATTACCAATTATAATTGATTTTTTTGTACTAAATTTTTCAAAGTCTAATTTAAGAAAATCTTTATTAAGTATTTTTACTATCTTACTATTTAAGTATTTAAATTTAAGCTCATTTGAAAGAAAATTGTCTTTTTCAATTGCAATAAAAGTTTTAGGTTTTTGTTCTATAATTTCTTCTGTGAGAGCACCCTTACCTGGTCCAATTTCTATTATATTTTTACTTTTTATTTTTGTTAAATTAATAATCTTAATTATTATATTTTTATCAATTAAAAAATTTTGACCTAAGGATTTTTTGTTGAATTTGCTCACTTAAATTTATACAAAAATTCAATACATTTGGTTAAACTACTGTGATCTGCAATCTTTCTTTTAACTATATTCCTTGCCACGCCATGGTCTGGAGATAGTCTAAGATATTTTAAGCCTAATGTAATATTAATAGCATCAAATTTAAAAATTGTTTTAAAAGGTGTCAAAACTTGATCATGATACATACCTACTATCACATTATATTTTTTATAGTCATTAATAAAAACTGTATCTGAAACTAATGGACCAGTAATACGATAACCCTTTTTTTTCAATTTTTTAATTGCCGGGATAATTATCTTATTTTCTTCGGAGTCTTTAATTAATTCTGCGTTATGTGGGTTTAGACCTAGAATTCCTATTTTTGGGTTTTTTTTGTAAGTTGATTTATACCAATTTCTAAAAGTTGTTACTTTATTAACTATCAGTTTTAAACTTATTTTTTTCGAAACATTTTTTACTTTGATATGTGTAGTAATTGGAATAACAGAAAAATTTTTACTATTAATTAGCATGACTTCTGAGTTATTTTTAACTTTACATTTTTCAGCAAGGTACTCTGTAATACCTAAATTTTTGTGTTGTAAAAGACTCTTATCTAAAGGACAATTTATTATACCTTTTACATTTTTATTTAAGGCCAATTTGTGAGCTAAATTAAAAGAATTTTTTATAAAAGTTGAGGCTGATTTAAAAGAAACATTAAAAGGATTGTCAAATTTTAAGGGAATATCTAAAATTTTTATTCCATTTTTAGACGAATTATCCTGAATATTTTTTACTTTAATTAAATTGATAGGATATTTTAATTTATGAAATTGTTTCTTTATGAGCAAATAATTTGAAATGATATAAATATTTTTTTTTGTTTTTGAATTTAAGTTTTTCCAACTTTTATATATTATCTCAGAATTTATACTGTTAGGATCACCACTTATAATTATAATTTTTTTTTTCATTTGAATTCAATAAAAGAATTATTTTTAAGTTTTGATAAATAACTTCGTGAATACAAGCTATATAGATTATTTTTTTTTTTATTAATCAAATTTTTTTTAGTTTGTTCAATATCAAATTTTTTATTATCTATAATCTTAATTTCATTGATTTTTAAAAAAGTAATTTTATTCAGTTGAATTATTGGATCGGATATATTTCCCACTTCCAAATTTTTTAATTTTTTATAGACTACTTCGGATAAACTTTCTTCATTAAGAAATCCTAATTGCCCATCGTTCGTTGCAGAAATGGACTCACTATAAATAGAAACAGTTTTTTTGAAGCCTACTTCTTGGATACTTTTTTGTATTTTTTCTATTTTTTCTTTTTTATCTTTTTCCGTTTTGAAAGAGGTCTCGATTTCAGATAGATGATATGTTTTGATTTCTGAATTAATATTTTTAAGATTAGTTAATTCAATTAATATTTCATTCTCATTAATTTTTACTTTATCTTTAAAAAGCATAAGTACTAACTGTTGCCACGCTGTCTGCAGTCTTAATTCTTTTAAAAAAATTTCATAACTTAAATTATATTGTAAAAATTTTTCTTTAATCAAACTTATGTCCCCAGAAGATATTGATTGTAATTTTTTTGATACATCAATATTCTCTATTTTAATTGATTTATATTTTTCAATTTCTTTTTCTTTAATTCTAAAATCTATAAGATTTTGAACAGCAAAACTTTTAATATTATCTATATTAGATTGATTTATTTCCAAATTTCTAAGCACAAGTTCAGTATTTATTTTATTTTTGATTTCGTATGAAGTTATAATCCTGTCATTAACTTTAATTACTATCTTATTTCTTTCTAAAGCTTGAATATCTTCAAAAAAAAAAATTAATAAAATTATAAAAAAATATTTGTAGAAAATTTTTATCATCTATAAATTTTTGGTGTGTTTAAATCACCAAAAGGAGTCAGTGTTATTTTAAACATTAATGAATTTTCTGCTTCTATTTCAGAGTCACTATAAAATTCCCTTCTATAAACTAAACCAGCTCGCAAACAGTCATTAAAATATTCATAACTTAAATTATAAAATTCAGACGAGTCAGTAATAAGATTTCTTTTAAATTCATAGGAAAGATTTGTACCACTATTAATTTTATAATCTATTTTTGATTTGATATATTTATTATCACCAATATGTTTATTCTCCTCAAGATAGTTTAAATTAAAGTTAAATTTATCAAAGTTAGTTTGGGCTCCAATTTCATTATAATTAAAATCGTTATAATTTTGATCTATAGCAAAATTATAATTGAGACTGAACTTATCATTCACTTTGTAATTAGCTACTCCAACAAGATCAGATACTTTTTCGTCTAAACTCATTGACGAAGGCATGTTTTTATTTTCTGTTTCGTTAAAAATTTGGCTCATTGAAATTTCAATATTTTTATCCTTCTTTTGTATCTCATAGTCAAAACCTAATGTAGCACTTAATCCAGTCTCAAAATTATTATTATTATTTAATCTATCTAATTGAAAAGCTTTTAAAGAATCTAATTTTGAATAGTTTGTTTCTTTTCTCATAGAACCTGGAGCATACCTAATCAATAGTTTAGGTGTTAGAAAATGTTCAGAAATATTTTTAATTTTTTTTGAAAAATCAATTTTACTTAAAAGTCCTATCGCTCCAAACATCTCACTAGTAGGATCCTTTTTGTAAGCTTCAATATTTTTTGTCTCATAATTAATATTTTTAATGTTTGCTAATAGACTTGATTGTATTCCAGAATTAAATATTTTATCTAATGAATTCCATTCAAAACTATTTATTAAAAATTTAGAAGTTTTATTGGTATCGTATGTCCGCATTTTTAGATTTGTATCTAAATTTAAAGTGCCAAGAGATGCACTAGAAAATAAGTTTTTGCTTAATAATAATTCTGGATAAATATATTCATATTTATCCACATATTCATTTTTCAACGTTTCATACATGCTCATATTAAAACCAAAGAAAATTTCGTCATCTGTGTGAGTAAATCTCAAAGTATTTTCAAGATTGTCTATCTCACTGTTTACTAACTCAGAGTTAATTTTATATAATTTAAAATATTTATCGTTATTAGCATTTTGCGTTGTAATAGATAATGTGCTCTCAGAGTTTTTACCTAGATTAGAAAAATTTTTAACAAATTTTGAAAAAAAATGGTTTTTGTCTCCTTCCTTTTTAACATTGTTGGTTTTTTTGTAACCTTCGGTGTATCCAAAATCAAAAATTAAATTAGAATTTTTTAAAGCTTGCCTGTATTCACCTAAATAAAGAGGATTTTCAGAAGCATAAAATTTATTAGTTAATGTTAAATCTTTGTCTTTGTTTATTGCCCAAAAGTAAGGAATAGACACTCCTTCACCTAAATTTTTAGTATCCTGAAAAGATGGAACAAGAAAACCGCTTCTTCTCTTAACAGTCGGATCGGGATGAGATAACCTAGGGCTATAGAAAACTGGAATATCATAGATTTTTATCAAAGCATTATCATAAAAAATAGTTTTTTTCTTGCTATCGTGTAACATTTTACTTGATTGAATTACCCAGGGAGGACATTTATCATTTTTTCTATAATCACATAAAGTAAAATTACTTTTATCAAAAGTAGTTTTATCTTGAGTAATTGTTACGGTATTTGCGAATATTCTTGGCTTATTTCGTGGGTCTATCTTAAACTCACGCTTATTAATGAATGTTTCAATATCAGTTCCTAATAATTCTTTATTCTTAGTATCGATATAAACTTGTGAAAAATTATAAACATTTTTAAAAACGTCTTCTACTCTTACATTACCGATAGATTTGAAAACATAATCTTTTATTAAGTATTCAAAGCTATTCAAAAAAATTTTATTTTTATCTGGATCTGTAACGGTGGTTTTATTATCAGAACTTATTAATCCATTTAAGTCATCAAAAATAATATCACTACCATTTATAATATAATTTTCAGCTGTTATTATTTCAGTTGGTCCAATACTTTCTAAAGTTTTAGAATTTTCTTTATAAATTGCATTATTAGATTTTATTTTATTTTCTTTATTATCTATTGCTCGAATATTTTTTTTGAGAATAATAATCCCATTTTTTTTATCATATTCAGCATAATCACTTTTTAAAATATTATTTTCAGAAGTAGTAATTACTACATCTTCCTCAAAAATAGATAATTCACCTTTTTTTTCTAGAGTAATTTTTTTAGATTCGATCAATAAATTTTCAGCTTTTAACATTGAGTTAAAAAATACTAAAATTAAGAATATTAAAATTTTATTTTTCATTTATTTGCAAAATTCCTATAAAAGAAAAAAAACTTAAAGCAATGACTGGAGACCAAATCGCGAGCGTCATTGGAATTCTCTCAGTTTGTCCCAACGCCAAAGATAAGTCTTTAAAGTAAAATGTTAGAACACATACTACAAGGCCAAATAAAATTAACTTAAAATTATCTGCTTTCTTTAGGGTATTCATTGTAAAAATAGATGCTAAGGAGGTCATAAAAAAAAGAAAGAAAGGAATAGACAACATCTTATGCATACTTTCGTTTAAAAAAGACTCACTGTAACCATTTTCTAGCAAATTATCTTTTTGTGTTAAAATCTTGAAAAAGGACAAAGTATCAAAATTTTTAAACAAATTATTAATTTTACTATGATTATAAACTGAATTAATTTTATACGTCTCAGACTCTTTCATTATTAAGACACCATTTTGAAAACTAAAAATCTTTGCACCTGTAAATGTCCAAGTGTTACTCTGAATATTAGCTTTATCAGCTAATATTTTTTCTATTAATTTTGAGTTTTTATCTAGATGATATATTTTTACATTAATTAAATTAAAACCCTCTGGACGCTCTGCTGAAATTATTCTTTTAGCTGTAGGCAATTCCTCTTTTATCCAGAGCCCATTTTTATTAAAATTTACTAAATGATCAATATCCTTTGAATAGTTTGATTTAGTTTTTTCGTAAAATGTTGCCATACTTGAAGTAATAGGATTTATTGCGAAAAGAATTATCCAACCTAAAACAAATGAGAATATTGCCAGTATAAAAAAAATTTTCATATTAGAGTAACCAAATACTTTTAAGGTAAGCAAATCTTTGTTATTTCTTATTTTCGTCATATACCACATACTTGAAATGAAAATTATAAAAGGTAGTAGCTTTATAATCATACTAGGAATAAATATGCTAGTTAACATAAGAGGAACCATAAAGTTTACATTTGTATTTTTGAAAAATTCAATTTCTTCAAGCAAATTTAGAATTACTCCAAAACAATAAAAACCAGCTGTTATAATTAAAAAATTTATTAAGAACCCTTTTAGTAAATAATTTAACAGAACTTTATTCATTTTTAAGCTCCATCAAAAATTTATTATTAAGAAAAAAATATACAAAAGAAAATAAAAAAACTGGTAAAATAATAAAAATATATAATATAAAATTATTCATTCCAGTATATTTGACTGCCAACTCAGTAAAAAGTAGTAAAATAAAACAGTAAAAAAAACTAAAGTATTTATTAAAGTAAATCTTTTTTGATTTAATTAAAGATAAAGCACATAATAAAGCCAATATAGGAATGTAAAATGGAATTATAATTCTCCTATTAAGTGTTGAAATTATCTCTTTTTTAAAATCCTTGTTACATAATTTTAAATTTTTTTCGTCACCAACCAAACAATCGATTAGATCTAAAGTGGATGTTTCCTGAACCTTGGGTTTTTTAATAGTTGTAGTATCAAGATTATTTAAATTAATTAATAGTTGTTCAAAATCAATTATTTGACTTTCATCATTTTCTTTTGAGGAAATAATTTGTCCATTAATTAATAATATTTTTTTATCTTCGATAATTCCGCTTTTTGCTATAACGGTATTATTACTTGTTGCATTGGAGTTGGGTGATAAATTTTTAAGGTTATTACCTGTATCGTGTATGAAAATATTTTTTATTTGATTATTAACTTTTTTTTCAACAAAAAACGTAAATCCAAAAAAGGAGTCACTAAATTGTTGAGTTTTAACCGTCGGTAAAAAAGAATTAAAATTATTATCATTTAATATATTTCTTGATTTATTAAGCGCCATTGGTGTTAAAAAAATTGAAAATAATAAATAAATTATTGAAATCAAAAATGAGCTTAAAATAAATATTTTAACTAATGATATTTTTTTTACACCCGATGTCCATAAAATTATAAACTCATTATCTTGTGAATGTTTCAATAAAAAAACTGATAATGAAATAAGAAAAGAAAGAGGAATAAATTTTACAGATATTCCAAGTAAGTTTAAAAGTGAATATTGGAAATAAATAGGCACAGAGTACCCACTATCAACAATCAAATCTAAAAAATTTACAGCTCTGACTGTAAGAGCTATCATGGAAAGGCCAAATAAAACTATTAGAAATATTTTGAATATTTCTATTGTAAAATTTAAATAAATTTTGTTTTGAAGCATGTTTCTAACTTATATATAGATAATGCATTCATTAAATAAATTCAATCTCTGGTTTAATATTTTAAATTTTACGTTGAAATCTTGTATATTTGATCATATATACCAATAACCTATTTAGGAAAAATCAAAATAAATTATGCCTGTAAAAATAAGCTATTCAAAAAAGACATTCAATAAATCCTCATCTAATCTAATTTTATTCTCTAATGAAAAATTTAACGTAAGCGGGTTGAGAAAGACGCTTTCGAGCTCTGAATTTTCCTACATTAAGGACTTATTAAAAACTAGCGATCTTAAAAAAAATATATTGGTTTTTGAAGTTCATTCAAAAAAAAAAATTATACTTATATCGATTAAAAATAATTTAAAGTCATCGGATATTGAAAATTTAGGAGCTGAATTTTATGGGCGTATAAATAGTGGAAAAAATTGTGAATATTTTTTGAATTCAGATAGTTTAGAAAGTAAAATCCAAGACTTTATCGGTCTTTTTCTTCATGGCATAAAATTAAAATCGTATGAATTTAAAAAATATAAAACCGAAAAAGACTCAAGAGTTATTTCAATTAATATTTTTGGCACTAGAAATAGAACCTCAGCTTTAGACCAATTAAAATTTAAAGCTTTAGAAGAAGGAACTTTTTATGCAAGGGATTTAGTCTCTGAACCTGGAAATGTTCTTCATCCTGATGAATATGCAAAAAGATTAAATTTACTTAAAAAAGATGGTTTAAAAGTAAACATATACGATAAAAAAAAATTAAAAAAACTTGGAATGAATGCTTTACTTGGAGTGGGCATGGGAAGTATTAGAGGATCATACCTAGTGACAATGGAATGGAATGGAGCAAAAAATAAATCAAGGCCTGTAGCGTTTGTGGGAAAAGGAGTTACCTTTGATACTGGAGGATACTCTTTAAAGCCTGCTAGATTTATGGAGGATATGACATATGACATGGCAGGATCTGCTGCTGTAGTTGGTTTAATGAAAAGTTTAGCAATTAGAAAAGCAAAAATTAATGCTGTAGGAGTAGTGGGGTTAGTAGAAAATATGGTAAGCGGTGTTGCTCAAAGACCTGGGGACATTGTTAAATCTTACAGTGGTAAAACCATAGAAGTATTAAATACTGATGCGGAGGGAAGGCTAGTTTTAGCTGATGCGTTAACGTACACTGAAAAAAGATTTAAACCAAAATTTATAGTAGATTTAGCAACTCTGACAGGAGCTATAATAGTTTGTCTCGGATCAGAATATGCAGGACTTTTTTCTAACGACGATAAATTGTCTAAACAAATTATTAATGCAGGTGAAAAAGTTTCAGAAAAATTATGGAGAATGCCTCTTCATAAAAATTATGATAAACTAATGAATTCAAAAAATGCAGATGTGCAAAATATTAATTATGTAGGTGGAGCGGGATCAACTACCGCTGCACAATTTTTACAAAGATTTATTATTAATAAAACACCATGGGCTCACTTAGATATAGCTGGAATGGCTTTTTCAAAGTATGGTGGCGCTTTAAATTCTGGTGGTGCAACTGGATTTGGTGTGAGATTATTAAATAAATTAATAGAAGAAAATTATGAGTAATTTAGAGCGAACTTTATCAATAATTAAACCTGATGCCGTTGAAAGAAATTTAGTTGAAAAAATTAAGAACATCTTCAAGAAAAATAATTTGAATATTTTAGAAAGTAAAAAAATCAAAATTACCAAAGATGAAGCTTCAGAATTTTACAAAGTTCATCAATCAAAACCTTTTTACAATGATTTATGTGCCTATTTATCATCGGGACCTATAGTTGCAATGATATTAGAGGGTAACAATGCTATAATTTTAAATAGAAAACTAATGGGAGCAACAAATCCCAAGGAGGCTGAAGAAGACACCATTAGAAAACTTTATGGATTGTCAATAGATAAAAATTCAGTTCATGGCTCGGATTCAATAGAAAATGCAAAAAAAGAAATTGCATTTTTTTTTAAAAATTAGAAATATCTAAAAATTTTTACAATTGCTTCTGGAAAAGCTCTATGCTCTAGCCTCTGAGTCTTGGTCTTTAACTTAAATTCATCATCATCAGTTTCAGTAAAAAATTCTCTTCTGATAATAATGTTACCACTATCCAATTTTTCATTAACATAATGAACAGTGCAGCCTCCCTTTTTTTCTTTCTTTTTTAACATCCTTTTAAAAGTATTTAATCCTTTAAATTTAGGTAAAAGAGAGGGATGAATATTAATAATTTTTTTTTGATATTTTTTGATTAAGTTATTTGAGATAATTTTCATGAAACCAGCAAGACAAATGAAAGAGATATTATATTTCTTTAAATTAAATAAAATTTTATTTTCATACAGTCTGTTCTTGGTGCAAACATAAATATTTGGTATTTTATATTTTTTTGCATATCTAAGTCCATTAGCTTTTTTATTATTGCTTATCACTAGACTTATTGTGATAGGAAAACTTTTGTCTCTCGATCGAGATATAAGATTGTTTAGATTTGATCCTTTACCAGATATAAAAATACATGTTTTTCTTTTTACCATTTAATAGAGTTTGAAAAGATTACTCTTTTTTTCTCTTTTGAAATATGTCCTATCTCATAAGGCATAAATTTTTTGGAAAATACTCTTTTAATTTTTTTTATATTTTTTTTTTTTACAATTATACAAAAACCAATTCCACAATTAAAAGTTCGAGTCATCTCATAGTTTGAAATATTTTTAGATTTCAACCATTTAAAAATATTCATTGTTTTAATCTTAGAAAGGTCAATATTCAAAGTTAAATTTTTTGGAACAGACCTCAATACATTTTCAGCTAACCCACCCCCAGTAATGTGTGCTGCAGAATTTATAAGTTTTTTATCAACTAATTTTAAAATTTCTTCAGTATAAATTTTTGTAGGTTTTAGGATTTCTTTTTTTAGATTATTAGGAAGTTTATTTTTCTTTAAAACTGATCTTACCAAAGAGTAACCATTTGAATGTATCCCATTGGAGGGAATTGCCAAAACAATATCCTTCACATTGACTTTGCTTTTATCTAAAATTTTTTTTTTTGAAACTATACCTACACTAAAACCAGCTAAATCAAATTTATCTTTTGAATAAACTCCTGGCATTTCTGCAGTTTCACCACCTACTAATTTACACCCAGATATTTTACATCCTTTGAAAATTCCTTTTAAAATTTTTTTTGTTTTTATTAAATCTAATTTTTCAACAGCAATATAATCTAAAAAAAATAAAGGTTTTGCACCCTGTACAATTAGATCATTGACACACATTGCAACTAAATCGATACCTATAGTATCAAATTTTTTATAATGGTTAGCTAATTCTATTTTTGTTCCCACACCATCAGTACAAGAGACAAGGATAGGATCTTTAATTTTAATTTTGCTTATATCAAAAAGCGATCCAAAACCCCCAATTGTATCTTTTTTTAAATTGCCTACCTTTTTTTGGTCACTTTTTTTGGATTTATTGGATATATAATCTACTAATTTATTAGCTAGCGAAATATTAACACCACTTTTTTTATAACTATTTTCACTTTTTTTCATTTATAAATTGATAACTAAATTATATGAAATTGTTTAAACTAATAATTTTTATTCTAATAGTTTTTTTAAAAACTGAAACTCTTTTTTCTGAAAATAACCTATTCAATGTTAATAATATACAAATTAAAAAAAAAGATAAAATCACAAATAAAGTTTTAGCTGATAAAGCTATAAAAAAAGGGTTTAATCAGCTTTTAGAAAAAATATTGCTAAAAAAAGATATTGATATATTTTCAAATTTAAGTTTTTCTTCAATCAAACAATTAGTAATATATTATCAAATTGGCAAAATACCTGACAAAGAAAATACTGAGCAATTAGTAAATTTTAACATAACATTTGATAAGGAAAAAATACACGATTTATTTTTTAAAAGAGGGGTTTTATATTCTAAAATTTCAGATAAAGATTTGTACGTATTACCTATCTTATATAAATCTAATGAAGTTTTTATTTTTAATAATAATTTTTTTTATGAAAAGTGGAATGAAATTTATGACACAGATTTAATTGAATTTATTCTTCCGTTAGAAAATATCGAGTCCATAAAAATTATTAATGAGCAAAAATCTAATCTTATTAATTTAAAAGTAGATAAATTATTTAAGGAGTATTCAATTAAAAATTTAGCCTTAATTTTAATAGAGGACAGCGATAGAAGTAAAGAAAAAGTATACGTTAAAACAAGAATACAGGGAAAAAATATATTTAAAAGTTTAGAATTTAAAAGGCAAAACTTGAACTCTGATAAGTTTTATGAAAAAATTATAACCGAAACAAAAAAAGAATTGATCGATTTAGTAAAATCTAAAAATTTAATTGATGTTAGAACACCTTCCTTTTTAAATATTAAGCTTAGTGTAAATAAAAAAAGTAATTTGGTCATGCTAAATACGAGAATAAAAAATATTGACTCTATTGAAAATATCTATGTACAAGATTTCAATAAAGAATTTATGAGTTTAAGAATTAAATATTTAGGAAAACTAGAAAAATTAATTAATGATTTAAAAAAAGAAAATATTAATTTAAAATTAATTAATGAAAAATGGGTTATTAAAACGCTGTAAAATGAATCAACTTATATTCAAATTTCCTTTTTCAAAAAAGTATTATGAACAAGATTTTTTCGTGTCAAGTAATAACTTTTCCGCTTTTAAACTAGTTGATAGCTGGCCAAATTGGCCAGGTAAATGGTTAAATATTTTTGGTTTTACAGGTTCAGGAAAAACACATCTAGCGAATATTCTAGAAAAAAAAATTGATAAAGTAAAATTAGTTGATGCTAAAGATATAAATAATGAGACTATTCAGGATTTAAATAATCTTGATTGTTTGATTATTGATAGTTTTAAAAATAATATTGATGAAAAATTATTTTATTCAATTTTAAACCAATCAAAACAATTAGAAAACTTTATATTGATTAACTCTAATCCTTCTATGAAAGAAATTGAGTTTGAGCTTGAGGATCTCAAATCTAGAATAAGAAGTTTTGTATATATTGGTATTGAACTACCAACTGATGATCTTTTAAAAGTTATAATTTCTAAAACTTTGTCAGATAAACAAATTAGCCAAAATCCAAAGCTATTAAATTTCATCATAAATAATGTGGAAAGGTCGTATGAAAAAATGTTTAAATTTCTTAAGGATATAGATGAATTATCTTTATCTACTGGTAAATCAATCAATATTAATCTAATAAAAAAAGCATTAGAGCGATGAATAAATTTAGGTCCCATAATTGTTCGGAATTAACTGAAAAAGAGATCAACAAAAATGTAACTATTTCTGGCTGGTTACACAGAAAAAGAGATCACGGAAATTTGCTTTTTATAGATTTAAGAGATCATTTTGGAATTACGCAGTGTGTAATTGAAAATAAAAATAAATTTTTTCCAGTTTTAGAAAAAATAAGACCAGAGTCTGTTCTTAAAGTCACTGGAAAAGTTATCAAGAGGTCTAGTGAGACTGAAAATTTAAATTTAAAAACCGGAAAGATTGAAGTCTCAATAGAGTCAGTAGTGGTGCTGTCTTCTGCAAAGGAGCTCCCAATACCAGTTTTTGGTGAACAAGATTATCCTGAAGAGATAAGATTAAAATATAGATTTTTAGATTTAAGAAGAGAAGAAATGCACAAAAATATGATTTTAAGATCAAATGTAATTTCGTTTATTAGATCCGAGATGTTAAAACTTGGCTTTCTCGAATATCAAACTCCAATTTTAACTTCATCAAGCCCTGAAGGTGCTAGAGATTTTTTAGTTCCAAGTAGATTAAATCCTGGAAAATTTTATGCTTTACCCCAAGCTCCACAACAATTTAAACAATTAATCATGGTATCCGGTTTTGATAAATATTTTCAAATAGCTCCGTGTTTTAGAGATGAAGATGCTAGAGCCGACAGAAGTCCAGGAGAATTTTATCAATTAGATTTAGAAATGTCTTTTGTTGAACAAGAAGATGTTTTCAAGGTTGTGGAACAATTGATGAAAAATTTATTCAAAAATTTTTCATCAAAAAAAATATTAAGTGAAAAATTTCCACAAATATCGTACCAAGAATCAATGAAAAAATATGGAACAGATAAACCAGATTTAAGAAATCCACTAATTATTCAAGATTTAACTGATTTATTTAAAAGAGACGACATTAAATTCGATATATTTAAAAATATGGTGAGTTCGGGTTCGATTGTAAGATCAATAATTACTAAAAATACTAAAGACAAGCCTAGAAGTTTTTTTGATAATATAGATAAATGGGCTAAAGAGCAGGGTGCCGCTGGTTTAGCATATTTCACAATTGAAAAAGACAAAGAAATAAAAGGGAAAGGACCTGTAGGAAAATTTTTTAGTGAGGATTCCCTCAAAGAATTGATGAAAAAATATAATGCTGATATTGGAGACAGTGTTTTTCTTGCATGTGGAAAAAAAGACGAGATAGAAAAAATATTATCTCTAGCAAGAACCAAGATAGCTGAAGACTTAAATATTATTGATAAAGACAAATTTGCTTTTTGTTGGATAGTTGATTATCCTATGTATGAATTTGATGAAAATTCAAAAAAAATTATATTTAGCCATAATCCTTTTTCAATGCCACAAGGTAGGATTGAAGATATAAATTTCAACAAACCATTAGATATTAAAGCTTATCAATATGATATTGTTTGTAATGGTATCGAGTTATCGTCAGGAGCAATAAGAAATCACATCCCTGAATTAATGTATAAATTATTTTCTGTGGCAGGTTATACCAAAAATCAAGTTAATGAAAAATTTAGCGGAATGATAAATGCATTTAGTTATGGCGCACCACCTCATGGAGGTATAGCTCCTGGCATAGACAGAATTGTTATGTTGCTGGCAGAAAAAGAGAACATTAGAGAGATAACCTTATTTCCAATGAACCAAAATGCTCAGGACTTAATGATGAATGCACCATCTGATGTAAATGAAAATCAATTAAAAGAGCTTGGTATTAAAAAAGCAATAAAAAAAAACTAGTTTTTACTTTTAAGATTTATTCTTACGTCAGATAAATCTACTAATTTTTCTTCATAATTGCTTCTAACAAAACCCTTTGATGTAATATTCTTGACAATTTTAAGAAATTTATCGTCATTATCATAATTGTTTATAATTTTTGAACTTGCGATTGAAGGTGTGTGAGCTAATTCCTCTTTGCCCAGATAAGAAATTGCTAGTTCTCTAAAAACATAATCAAGTATTGACGAAGCACTTAATATTCTATCGTTGCCAATAACGTTTCCTGATGGCTCAAATTTTGTATCAATAAAAGCATCAACATACTCTTCTAGTGGAACTCCATACTGTAATCCTAAAGAAATAGCTATCGCAAAATTATTCATCATTGCTTTTACAAGCTCACCCTCTTTATTTGTATCTATAAAGATTTCTCCAATTTTACCATCATCATATTCTCCAGTATGAAGGTAAACTTTATGATCACCAATTTGAGATTTTTGAATGTATCCTTTTCTTCTATCAGGCATTTTAAATCTAGCTTTGCTCTTCTCATTTAAATTTAAGGATTTTTTATTTTGAGGCTCATTTGCTGGCGTTATTTTGTTAGTAATTTGATTAGTTAAATTTTCATTTAATTTGGTTTTATTAGATTTATTTTCGTTTTTACCGCCAATTTTTTTTGTTTTACGGTTATTGAGTTTGACATCTATCACCTCCACTTCACCATCTGATCTTTGATCAATTTTGGATAATTCTGCATCATTTAAATTGTTAAGATTATGAACCGTTTTAAATGTACATGTATAGTAAGTTTCAACGATGTATTTTTTCATAATATTAGTGGAATCTCTTTATTTAGATATATATTAATTGTATAAGGTGTCCATTACTTAATAATACAATTATTAATTGTGTGGATTTAAAATTTTTATTATGGGATTAAAAATAATTTTTACTTGGTGGAATAGACAAACATTTGGAACTTTTTTAAAGACCTTGTTTTTTGGAAAGTTTATTGGTTCTGATGAATATGGAAATAAATATTATAAAAGTAAAAAAGACGAGCGATGGGTTGTTTATTCTAAAAATATTGAAGCGACCAAAATATCCGCAGAATGGTATTTATGGATGCATCACACAATTGATAAAATACCTGATTATAAAGATAAAAAATTTTCATGGCAAAAAAAACATTTGGAAAATCAAACTGGCTCTGCTAACAGCTTTAAGCCAATTAAAATAAAAAAAAACAATTCTGATAAAAAATATGAAACTTGGAAATAAGATATATTCAATTTTAATTTTGTTTTTTTTTTCATTTAGTTTTTTAATCGCCGATGAGAAAATAACATCATCACCTTTAATAAATATTGATAAAATAACCCCAAGTTTTGAAGAAATAGATGAGGAAAAAGAAAATATTTCCTCTAAACAGAATATTAAAGAAAAAAAAAATAACATAACAAAATTAAAATCTTCACAAGTTGTTTTGGTTGGTCTAGATAAAATTACTGCAAAGTCCTCAAAACTTATAGTTACTTTAAATAAAAGCAAAAGGTTCGGTCCATTAGAAATTAAAATTCTAAAATGTGGAAAAGTAAAAGTAGATAATAAAATTGATACGGTTGCTTATATGCAAGTAAAGGATTTAACTAAAAATGAAAATGAAAAAGTATTTATTTTTAATGGTTGGACATTTGCATCTGACCCAAGTTTAACTCCATTTGATCACGCGATATATGATTTGCAACTGGTTAATTGCAATAATGCTTAATAAAATTTTTCTTTACTGAGCCAGTTTGTGTCAAAATCTGAATCTACAAACTTCTTATGTCTCAAAATCTTTTTATGAAGATCAATGGTTGTAGTAATTCCTTCAAGAACAAACTCATCTAAAGATCTCAAAGTTCTTTGAATAGCTTCAGTTCTATTTCTCCCTTTACAAATAACTTTCGCAATTAAACTGTCATAGTATGGTGTAATTTTGCATCCTTGAAATACTGAGCCATCAACTCTTGTTCTAAACCCCGAAGGTTGATGACAAACACTAATTGTTCCTGGACTGGGTTGAAAATTTAAAGCAGGATTTTCAGCATTAATTCTACATTCAATTGTATGACCTCTTGGATTTATATCATCTTGTTTTAAAGCCGTATTACCGGTAAAAGCAATCCAAAGTTGCTCTTTTACAATATCAATTCCAGTTTGTACTTCTGTTACAGGATGCTCTACTTGGACCCTTGTATTCATCTCAAGGAAATAAAATTTTCCATTTTCATAAATAAATTCAACAGTACCTGCACCTTCATAATCTATCTGCTCAACCATTTTTATTGTTTTGTCAAAAAGATCTTTTCTTACCTTATCTGTTAAAACTGGGCTAGGTGTTTCTTCGATTAACTTTTGGTGTCTTCTCTGAACCGAACAATCCCTTTCTGCTAAATGTACAGTTCTATTTTTCCCTGACATTACCTGAACTTCAATATGTCTTGGGTTTTTAAAATATTTTTCAATATATAATGTATCATTGCTAAAAAATTTTTTAGCCTCTGACTTTGCGGTAATAAATAAATTTTCCAATTTATCTTCCTCCTCTACAATTTTCATGCCTTTTCCACCACCACCACCAGCTGCCTTTATTAAAATGGGATAACCAATATTTTTACAAATCGATTTAGCTTCAGAAAAAGATTTTACCCCACTCTCAGAGCCTTCTATTACAGGTAAACCAAATTTTTTTGCGATTTTTTTTGCCTCAATTTTATCTCCCATTTTTGAAATTATTTCTGCGCTGGGTCCTATAAACTTTATGCCATGTTTATTAACAATTTCAGAAAATTTAGCATTCTCAGATAAAAAACCATAACCAGGGTGAATTGCTTCAGCACCAGTTAAATCCACGGCTGACATTATAGATGAAATATTTAAGTAGCTATTTTGAGGTTGATGTGATCCAATGCAGACGCTTTCGTCGGCTAATCTTACATGCATTGACTCTGCATCAACATCTGAGTGAACTGCTACAGTTTTAATTCCCCATTCTTTACATGCCCTTATGACTCTTACAGCTATTTCTCCCCTATTAGCTATTAAAACTTTTTTGAACATTTTTACTTAAGAATGACTAAAGTTTGACCAAACTCTACGGGTTGACCATCCTCTACCAAAACTTTTTTGACTTCACCACTTGTTGTCGAAGGAACATGATTCATTGTTTTCATGGCTTCAACAATCATAACAGTTTGACCTTTTTTAATTTTATCTCCAACTTCAACAAATTTTCTAGCTCCTGGTTCTGCAGCAAGATACGCTGTACCTATAATAGGGGATTTGATTCTTATTCCATCGCTATCGTCTGAGGATTTAAGAACCGCTTTATTTTGGGGTACTACAGCACTTGTTTTAATTTGTTCAATTCCCTTAGATGCTCTCGAAACTTTTATTTTTGTTTGACCTTCTTGATATTCTAACTCTGTTAATTCGAATTCCTTAAGATTATCGACCAATTCTTTAATTAATTTTTTATCGATTTTCATTTTATCAAATATTTACTCATTGCGTTTAAAGACATAACATAACCCTCAGTTCCAAAACCACAAATTATCCCTCTAGCCACACTACTTATTAGAGATTTATGCCTAAAATCCTCTCTATTATAAATATTACTAATATGCAATTCAATAATTGGAATTTTCAATATTTTCAAAGCATCGTGGATCACAACTGAAGTGTGCGTATAACCACCTGCATTGATTATCAAACCGTCTTGACTATTTCTCGCATTTTGAATTTGGTTAACAAGTTCGCCTTCAATATTTGACTGAAAAAAAGATAGCTCAATATTATTTTGGTTGGCGTAATCTTTACAACTTTTTTCTACATCTTTTAAGGTAAAACTTCCATATTGGTTTTTCTCTCTTTCACCTAAAAGGTTGAGGTTTGG